>Ga0164290_1000703_pt1 | contig 89764 bp, 82 predicted proteins | sample Micstemetagenome_FD_108782 | JGI IMG/M metagenome (GOLD analysis project Ga0164290, IMG submission 108782) | Contaminated culture microbial community from soil near Moab, Utah, USA - Microcoleus steenstrupii SON62 (Illumina Assembly) | ecosystem: Environmental > Terrestrial > Soil > Soil crust... | reverse complement strand
CTCGAGCACCCTGTCGGTGCCGCTCGAGGTCGACGGGGAGCGCAACGGGGCGTTGAACTTCTACGCCGAACACGACGACGGCTTCAGCGCCGAGCAGCTCGCCACCGCCCGGCTGTTCGGGGCGCAAGCCGCCGTCGTGCTCGCCAACGCCGACGCGTACTGGACCGCGCGGGCTCGTAGCGAGCAGCTGGAAGAGGCGCTCGGCAGCCGGGCCGAGATCGAACAGGCCAAGGGCATCATCGTCGGCGCGCTGCGCTGCACGCCCGACGAGGCGTTCGACACGCTCGTGCGCCAGTCACAGCAGCAGAACCGCAAGCTCCGCGACGTCGCCGCCGAGATCGTCCGCAACGCCAGCCGGCGCCCATGACCCACGGCCGCGCCGCGGCGCGGCGCTCGACTTGCGGACGGCATCGTGCTGATCACGGATCCGTCGCGATCCGTCACCCGCGGGTGATCCGCGTGCGCCGGTGAGCACGACGAGGTCGGTGCGGAGCGTGCGGTGCGTCGGCGGGCTTCACGAGTTCTTGACGATCCATCACATTGGGTGAGGCCGGCGCCCACCCGTGGCTGCCATGATCCCGCCCGCTGCCACGTCCACCGCAGCAGCGGACGCGCCCCGCTCGCCAGCATCTCCGCCGGTGCTGAGCGAGCGGGCCGTTCGCACGACCAGCCCCCGCACGTGCGACGTGCCGCCGCCGAAGCGAGGGGCACGCCGCAGCACGTCCCCTCCGGTTCGTGTCGAGATCATCGACGCACTCGCGGTCGCGCGAGCGTCCGCACGACGACCCGCGCCCGCGCCTCACCGGTGCCGTGGCAGGCGGACCCGGGCCGTCGTCGCGCCGGGGACGGACTCGAAGTGGATGTCGCCGCCGTGGCGGTCGACGACGATCCTGCGGGTGATGTCGAGGCCGAGGCCGGTCCCCGCGCCCGCCTCCTTGGTCGTGAAGAACGGCTCGAACACCCGCTCCAGCACGTCGGACGGGATCCCCGGCCCGTCGTCGCCGATCTCGACGACGACGTCGTCGCCCTCACGCCGCGTCGCGACCCGCAGCACGCCGGTGCCGCCCATCGCGTCGACCGCGTTCGTGATCAGGTTCGTCCAGACCTGGTTGAGCTCGGACACGTAGGCGCTGATGGGCGTGTCGGCCGCGTAGTCCCGCTCGACGCGCACGCCCGTGAGCGAGGCCGCGAGCAGTCGCAGCGTGCTCTCGATCCCTTCGTGCACGACCACGTCCTGGAGCGGCGCCGGTCCATCTGCGAGTACGAGCGTGACACGTCGACGAGGCGCGACACCCGCCCCGTCGCCTCGACGAGCTCGCCGAGCAGCGCGCGGGTGTCGAGCGCGCTGACGATCCAGCGGACCGCCGCACCGACGTGCGCCGCCCCCACGGCGGTCTCGACGTCGTCGAGCCAGCGCACGTCGGCGCCCGCGACGGCGAGGGTGCTCGCGAGGTCCCACGCCGACTCCACGCCACGCCCGGCGAGCCAGTCGCCGATCTCGTCCTCGCGCTCCATCCTCGCCAGCGCGCCCGCGGCCTCAGGCGGTGCCGAGAGCTGCCGCCGCAGCCCGTCGAGCGCGCCGAGCGCGCCGGGCGTCGCCGCCACGTCGGCGAGCGCCGTGAGCCGCGAGAGCAGCTCGTCGCAGGTGGCGTCCAACCGGTCGGCGGCGCGGACGGCCGCCGCGGCCGGGTTGTTGAGCTCGTGGGCCAGGCGCGCCGCGTGCTCGCCGAGCGCGGCGAGCTTGGCCAGCTCGCGCGCCGTGGCGTCGATGCTGCGGATCGTGCCGTACACGCCGGTCACGAGGTGCTTCGCGAACGGCAGCCACGACCCGACGAGCCGGCTGAGCTCGGTGGACGGCAGGACGAAGACCCGCCCGTCCGACGCGGCGCGCGCCGACGCCCGGTAGCCGGTGTCGGAGCCCTCCGGCGCCCACGCGGTCAGCCCGCCGGCCCACTGGCCGAGCGCGGACATCGTGGCGACGGGCACGCGCTGCTGGCCGCTGCGCCGCGACAGCGCGATCTGCCCCTCGAGCAGGATCCACAGCTGGTCCGCCGGGCGGCCCTCCTCGAACAGCTCGTCGCCCTCGGCGAAGCGCCGCTCCTCGCCGACCTCCAGCAGCTCCCCGAGCTGCTCGGGCGTCAGCCCGCTCGTGAGGGGGGCGGCACGGAGCTCGTCGGCCGGCGTCACACCGTCTCCAGGTACGCGTGCACGTTGCTCACCGAGCTCGATCCCTCACCGACGGCCGACGCGACGCGCTTCATCGAGTCGAGGCGCACATCGCCGGCCGCGAACACGCCGGGACGGCTCGTCTCGAGGGGGAGGGGCGCGCGGCGCAGCGGCCACGCCGGTCCCGGGCGACCGCGGAGGGCGACGTCGGGCCCGGTGAGGATGAACCCCCGTTCGTCGCGGGCGATGGCGTCGCCGAGCCAGTCGGTGCGCGGCTGCGCGCCGATGAAGACGTACAGCCAGTTCGCGGCCACCTCCTCCTCGGCTCCCGAGTCGAGATCGACCAGCACCAGCCGTTCGAGGTGACCCTCACCGCCGCCGCGCGCGATGCCGGTCCTGAGCCGGACGTCGACGTTGCTCCGCTTGCGGACCCGCTCGACGAGGTACTGCGACATCGACCGCTCGAGCGCGTCGCCGCGCACGAGCAGCGTCACGCGCCGGGCGTGGCGCGCGAGGTGGAGCGCCGCCTGCCCCGCTGAGTTGGCGGCGCCGACGATGTAGACGTCCTCGCCCTCGGTCGCGCGTGCGTCGTTGGCGGACGCGCCGTAGAACACGCCCCGCCCGGTGTGCTCCGCGAGGCCCGGCGCGTCGAGCAACCGGTAGGAGACGCCCGTGGCGACGACGACGGCGCGGGCGTCGATCTGCGTCCCGTCGCCGAAGCACACGGTGTGCACCGAGCCGCGGACGTCGAGCGCCTCGACCCCACGGGCGACGATCATCTCGGCGCCGAGGCGGCGGGCCTGGCTCGCGGCCCGCATCGACAGCGACGCCCCGCTCAGTCCGCGCGGGAAGCCGAGGTAGTTCTCGATCCGCGCGCTCTGTGCCGCCTGGCCGCCGGGGGCGTCGCGGTCGATCACCGCCGTCTTCAGTCCCTCCGACGCGCCGTAGACCGCCGCCGCGAGGCCGGCCGGTCCGGCGCCGATGACCACGAGGTCGTACAGGGTCGACTCCGCCGTCGTGCGCAACCCGAGCGCGCTCGCCAGCTCACGCACGTCGACGCCGTGCAGCGCGGTCCCGTCGGGCAGCACCACGAGCGGTAGCTCGCCGGACGCGCCGAACAGCGCCTGCAGGCGCGCCGCCTCGGGATCGCGCTCGAGCTCGAGCCACTGGTAGGTGACGTGGTTCCGCGCGAGGAACATCCTCGTCTCGTAGCTGCGCTCGGACCACCGGTTCCCGACCACGCGGACCCCGTCGAAGCGGAAGCTGTTGGCGTCCTCCCAGCGACCGAGCAGCTCGTCCACCACGGGGTACAGCCGCTCGTCCGGCGGCGCCCACGGCTTCATGAGGTAGTGGTCGAGGCCGATCTCGTTGATCGCGCGGATCGCGACGTCCGTGTCCGCGTACGCGGTGAGCAGCACGCGCTTCGCGCCGGGAGCGGGCCCCTTCGAGCGTCCGAGCAGCTCGATGCCGGTCATCTCCGGCATGCGGTGATCGGCGACCACCAGGGCGACGGGGTGGTCGCGGCGGGCCATCGCCTCCAGCACCTCGAGCGCCTCGTCACCCGAGGTCGCCTGGACGACCCGGTAGCGATCGCCGTAGCGAGCGCGGAGGTCGCGCGTGATCGCCTGCGACACCGCGGCGTCGTCGTCGACCGTCAGGATGATCGCTCGCGCCATGTGTCCGCTCCGTCCGCGCCCGCATCCCGTGGTCGCCCCGATCAGGGGCGCCGTGGACGCGGGCGCGAACGTAGCGGCTCCGGCGAGGGGTCACGGCAGCCGGGCCGCCGCGGCGTGCCTCAGTAGCGGCCGGCGGTGGGACGGGACAGCTCCGGCGTCGCCGGCGCGTCCTCCTCGCCCCACCAGCTCGCGGGGAGCAGCTCGGCGGGGACCCCGAGCGCCCGTGTGCCGTAGGTGCCGGTCGGGACGATCTCACAGCCGCCCTGCGTGGGGGTGATGAGGGCGCCCACGCCGGTCGCGGTGACCGATCCGTCGACGCCGACGGTCCACGTCGCGCCGTCGGGGCCGGCGACGACGTACGGCGCCGGCGGCACGATGGACGCCAGCGACGCGGCCTGCTCGGGGCTGAGGGTCGCGAGGACGGCCGCCACGTCGGCGGGCGAGTCGAAGCGGCTCGACCAGGGGCCGATGCCCACGGAGCACTGCTCACGCTGCTGCGCGCCGAGCACCGCCGGGTACGGGTCCATCGGGATCCGCTCGGGCGTGCGCAGCTCGAAGTGGAGGTGCGGGACGCCCGTCGCGTTGCCCGAGTCGCCCATGTAGCCGATGATCTGTCCCGCCTTGACCCGCTGGCCGACGCTGAGCTGGCCGTGCACCCGCAGGCCCACGAGCGCGGAGCCGTCGGCGGTACCGGGCGTGTCGTCGTTGAGGTGGAAGTAGTTCGCGTAGAGGCCGTCGTCGCGCGTGAGCGTGATCGAGACCCCGGCGATGCCGCGGTCGACGAAGCCGATGCTGGTGACGGTCCCGTCGAACGCGGCGCGCAGCGGTTGCCCGGCCACGCCCAGGAGGTCGATGCCCTCGTGGAGCCGCTCGCCGTGCTCGCCCCGGGGGTGCTGCCAGTCGTGGGAGAACGACACGGGCCCGAGCACCGGGAACGCGATCGAGGGGACGAGCGGGTCCGAGTCGGCGGGGAGCACGACGGGGGCGCCCTCACCGAGCTTGTCGAGGAAGATCTCCATCCAGCGCCACTGGTACTGGCGTGGGGTGAGCACGTTGCCGGCGTCGGGGCGGGGCACGACGTCCATGAGCGCCGGGTCCCGCAGCGCGGCGGGGAAGTACCACGCGACGGGGATGGCGGCGACGTCGTTGCGGTGCGCCTTGAGGATCGCCACGAAGGACTCGTAGGCGAACTGGTCCTGCACCTCGGGCGGTGCGTCGACCGCCCGCGCGAAGCCACCGAAGCCGTTCCACGTGGTGTCGATCACCTGGTACGCGCCGGACGCCGTGGAGCCGGCCGCCTGCGCCCGGTAGTCGCCCCCGGACTCGAGGTGGCGGGTGGTCGCCATCGCGACGCCGATCGGCACGCCGTCGGCGTACACGCCGTCGTAGCTGGTTGCGGCGAGCACGAGCGGCAGCGCGGGCTCCTCGACGACGGCGACCTCCACGGGCGCGGGGTCCTCGGGGGCCGCGGGCACGGCGGCATCGGCGGGATCGAGCGCCACCAGGGAGGTGGGGGGCGTGGCGACGGTGGTGGTGGTCGTCGTCGTCGGGGGCGCGGGCGCGCCGCCGACGGGCGGCGGCGTCGCCGCACCCGCGTCGATCACGGCGGCGACGGTCGTGGTGGTGGCCGTGGGGACCTCCGGCGCGGCGTCGACCGGCGGCGCGACCGACGACGGGGCCGGCGACGCGGCGCCGGGCGCCGACGGCTCCGGCGCTCCCGGCGGTGCCGTGCTGGTGGTCGTGGTCGTGCTGGTGGTCGTGCTGGTCGTGCTGGTGGCCGACGGGTCGGTGGTGGCGACGTCGCCACCTCCCGCGCCGCCCTCGGCCGCGGCCACGAGGCCCGGCGCGAGCGCCGCCAGCGAGGGCAGCAGCGCCGCGAGCGCGAGGCGCCGCCGGCGTCCGTTCGGGCGCTCCGCACGCAGGAGCGCGCTCCGTCGATCGTGTTGCTGGTCCACCGTTCCTCCTCGGCCGGTCTCGGCCTCTCTGGCGAGAGCAGACGCCTCGCCCCTGCCGACCGTGACGCGCTGGGCGTCCCGGTGGCGGCGCACGCCGCGCGCGCGCCTCACCTCCGCTCCTCCGCCGGTGCGAGCGCGAGCGCCGCCGAGCGGCCCGCGCGCAGCGACGACGGTGCCCGTGACAGCCGGACGCCGTCGCGGTAGTGCAGCTCGTGGCGCAGGGTGCCGTCCGCGCGCCACTTGCGCAGCGCCGGCGCGCCGCCGGGCCCGTCGTGGCGCCGCCCGCGCGTGAACCGCTCCTCGTAGTGCACCGTCCCATCGGCGTAGAAGCCGCGGACCGCCGGAGCACCGGTGCTCGGGTCCTGGAGCAGCCCGGCCCGGTACCACATCTCGAACTTCAGCTCGCCGCCGCAGCGGTAGCGCCGGTAGGCGGGCACCGTGCGGCTGGGGTCGTCGAGGAGCCCGTCCACGTACCAGGCGACGGCGCGCGTGCCGTCGGCGTACCCGCGGCGAGCGCGCCCGGTGAAGCCGGAAGGCACGTCGGCGTCGCCGTCGAGGTCGAGCGTCGTGACGATGCGGAACGACAGCGAGTTGGGCAGCAGGTCCACGCGCGCCTACCCCAGGTTCCCGCCGCGACCGTCATGCACGTCCCGGTCATCGGCGTCCGGCGCCCGCCGCTTGAGCGCTCAGCCGGGTGAACGCCCGCGAGCGGGCGCGGCGAGGCCGCTCGTCAGACCGCGAGGAGGTCGCGCGCCCCGGTGTCGCTCGAGGGGTGGCGGAGCTTGCTCATCGCCCGTGCCTCGATCTGGCGGATGCGCTCACGCGTGAGGTTGAAGTGCTCGCCGACCTCTTCGAGCGTGCGCGGCTCGCCTCGATCGAGCCCGAAGCGGAGCTTCAGGATCTCGCGCTCGCGCTCGTCGAGCGGGGCGAGCAGCCGCGAGATCTCCTCCGGCAGCAACGCGGTGGCCGCCACCTCGAACGGGCTCTCCGCCGACCGGTCCTCGACCACGTCGCCGAGCTCGGCGTCGCCGTCCTCGCGCAGCGGCTCGCTCAGCGACAGCGGCTCGGCGGCGAAGCGGAGCGCCTCGGTGACCTTGTCCTCGGGCATCTCCACCTCCTTCGACAGCTCCGCGAGCGTCGCCGGACGGCCGAACTTCAGCTCGAGGCGGCTGCGCGCCTTCTGCAGGCGGGCCAGGGTGTCGCCCGCGTGCACGGGCAGGCGGATGGTGCGACCGGTGTTGGCGATGCCACGCGTGATCGCCTGACGGATCCACCACGTCGCGTAGGTGGAGAACTTGAAGCCCTTGCGCCAGTCGAACTTCTCGACGGCGTGCATCAGGCCGAGGTTGCCCTCCTGGATCAGGTCGAGCAGCGGCAGCCCCGACGCCTGGTACTTCTTCGCGATCGACACGACGAGGCGGAGGTTCGACTGCACGAACGCTCGCTCGGCGTCCTCGCCCTCGCGTGCCAGGCGCCGCAGCTCGCGCTTCTTCGCGGCCGTGACCTCCTTCGCCGCGGCGTCGAGCTCTGCGAGCGCGATCTTCCCGGCCTCGATCTGCTTGGCGAGTCGGACCTCGTCGTCCTTGGTGAGGAGCGAGTACTGACCGATGTCGGACAGGTACAGGCGGACGAGGTCCTCTTCATCGCGCTCGACGCGATCTTTCGCCACAGCAGCTCCTCGAGTTGTTCGCCCTCGTCCGCGGACGACGTGCGTCGCGGCTGCCTCACGATACCGACCCTGTCGAGGGCCGCCACCGCTGCCGTGCAGACCTGGATCATCGCCAGTCGTGATCACGGGGACCGGCGCATCGCTGCGGACGCTCGCCGCCGGCCTGGCTACGCTCGGCGCGTGGCGGGGGTGGCGGCGTCGGGCGGCGGGGACGTCGAGCTCACGATCGTCACCATGCGGTTCGACGCGAGTGACGCGGATGCGCTGGCGGCGGTGCTGTCGAAGTACGTCGTGCTCGCGCGGATGGAGCCCGGGTGCCGCAACGTGGACCTGAGCGCGTCGGCCACGCGGCCCGGCCGGTACCTCGTGGTGCAGAAGTGGGACTCGCCGGCCGCGCAGCGGGCGCACTTCGACGGGGCGGTGATGGTCGACATGGCGCGCTCGTGCTCCGGGCTGCTGGCCGCGCCGCCCGACATCGACCTGTGGGACGCGATGTCGGCTCACGACCTGCGCTGAGACGTCACGCGCTTCACACCACACGCGCGGTGACGCCGCCACCCACGTGGGTAGCCTGTGGACATCCCTCACCCCGAGGTCCCAAGGAGGTCCACGTGGCCAACCCGGTCCTGAACGACGAGCAGTTCCGCAAGGCGTCCCACGCCGGCTGGGCAGCCCCCGATCCGTCCACCCGCCGCACCCCGATCGACGACGGGCCCGTCAGCCCGTGGAGCACGCAGGTGATGACGGTGTCGGGGACGATCACCGCGACCGGCGTGCTGTTCGTGCTGCTGCTGGCCTCGGCGACGGCGGGATGGATGAGCGTCGACGACGTCGGCGACGGGTTCCCGCCGCTCGCGTTCGCCGGCATCGCCGTCGGCTTCGTCGCCGTGCTGGCGCTCATGTTCCGCCCGATGTGGGCGCGGGTGCTCGCCCCCCTGTACGCCCTCGCCCAGGGCTTCGCCGTCGGCGTGATCTCGAAGTTCTACGAGTCGACGCAGAACGGCATCGTGCTGCAGGCGATCGGCGGCACAGCGGCGACGTTCCTCGTCATGCTCGTGCTGTACCGCACGCAGATCATCAAGGTGACCGATCGCTTCCGCCGTGTGGTCGTCGGAGCCACGCTCGGCATCATGGTGCTCTACCTCGTGAGCTTCGTGATCCGGCTCGTCGCCGGCTCCGACGCCGTGAGCTTCCTCAGCTCGCCGAGCCTGCTCGGCATCGGCTTCAGCGTCGTGGTCTGCGTGATCGCGGCGATGAACCTCGCGCTCGACTTCGACCTCATCGAGCGTGGGGCGGCCTCGCGGGCGCCGAAGGGCATGGAGTGGTTCGCGGCGTTCGGCCTGATGGTCACGATCGTGTGGCTGTACCTGGAGATCCTGCGCCTGCTCAGCAAGCTCAACCAGCGCTGACGGCCGTTCTCAGAACGACGCGAGCATCCCGAGCAGCGCCTCGTTGAACGCAGCGGGTGCCTCCTGCTGCGTCCAGTGGCCCACGCCGTCGAGCACCACGGCGCCACGGAAGTCCGGCAGCGTCGAGCGCATGCGCTCGACGCCGCCGGGATCCATCACGAGGACGGGGTCGAGCGCGCCGCCGATGAACGCGCTCGGCATGGAGATCCGGTCCACGGGCAGGTGACCGAAGCGCTCGTGGTTGGCGTCGAGGTTGCGGTACCAGCTCACCGGGCCGAAGAAGCCCGAGCGCTCGAAGGCGGCCGCGTAGACGCCGAGGTCCTCCTCGGTCAGCCACGGTCCCTCGGGTCCGGCGTAGGGCAGCGCCGGGGGGTCGCCCCACCCGGACAGGAAGCCCGTCCCCTCCATCGGCGGCAGCTCCGCCGGCAGGTCGCGCCCGGCGCGCCCGGCACCCGACGCCGCGTGCAGCGTCAGCGCCAGCGTGCGGCGGACGTCCGCCTCGAGCTCCCGCTCCGGCGGGCCGACCTGCTGGAAGTAGAGGATGTAGAAGAAGCGGTCGCCGTGGACCGCCCGCATCAGCTCGGTGGGCCGGGCCGGCCACGTCACGTGCGGGACGCTCACCCCGACGACCGCCCGCACCCGCTCGGGGTGGAGCCGAGCCATCTCCCACGCGACGAGCGCGCCCCAGTCGTGCCCGACGACCACCGCCTGCTGCACGGAGAGGGCGTCGAGCAGGTGCGCCAGGTCGCCCGTGAGCTCGCCGATCCCGTAGGCCTCCACCTGGTCCGGCACGCTCGACGCGCCGTAGCCGCGCTGGTCCGGCGCGATCACCCGGTACCCGGCTGCGGCCAGCACCGGCAGCTGGTGGCGCCAGGAGTGCGCGAGCTCCGGGAACCCGTGGCACAGCAGCACGGCCGGCGCACCGGGATCGCCTGCCTCGAGCACCCGCAGGGTCACCTCACCGAGATCCACGTCGCGCTGCGTCACGTCCGTCACGGCGCGCAGTCTCGCCGGATCGGCCGGCACGCGCCGACCCGGCGCGGCTGCGTCAGAGGAAGTAGCCGGTGACGTCGATGACGACGTGGGTGCCCGAGATGCCGCTGCCACCGGCGACCACGGTGACCTCGCGCGATCCGTTGAGGGTGAGCGTGACCCCGTTGTTCAGGATCTGCCCGGAGGCGGACCAGTTGATGGTCGCCGCGCCGCGGCTCGTGACGCCGCCCGGGTTGACGGTGAGGAACCCTGCGCCGATCGTGTCGACGACGGTCACGTTGGCGGTGACGGCGGTCGCCCCGGCGGGGACGAAGTCCGCCTGCTCGACGGCGCCGGTGGCGACGCTGCGACGTGCCGCGACGGAGACCAGCCGGCTCTGGTTGAGCGTCAGCGCCCCGCTCGGCTGCGGGGTGCCCGCACGCGAGTCGTAGACGCGCCCGGGCGTGACGGCGTGGAACGAGCCGGCCGACGCCGGGCCCGCCAGCTTGCGCCACGCACCCGGCGTGCCGCCCGTCGCGCAGTACCAGAGGTCGCCGTTGCCGTCGCAGACGATCTCGCCGCGGTTGTGCGCGTCCGGGCGCACCGGGGCCGGCGCACCGCCCGGGCGCAGCTCGACGTTGGCCCGTGCGCCCTGGGCGAGCACGCCGACGGCCGCGCCGCCGCCGTTGCCGACGACACCGGCGCCGGCGGAGTTGCTGAACCCGTACACCCCGTGCTGCACCGCCTGGTAGGCGTACCCGGCGACGGCCGCCGGGAACGACGAGATGTGCGGTGTGGCCGTGGGCGGGTTCGGCTGGTCGCGGACGAGGAAGACGTTCGTGTTGACGTTGTCCAGCTGCGGAGCGAGCGTGCTCTCGTACACGAGCCCCGTCATCTGTCGTGACCCCGGTGTGGTGGTCCGCACCTCACCGGCCTCGAGCGGATCCCCGTCGGCCGCCGCCACCGACCCCGCGCGCCCGGCCAGGCCGACGGCGGCGCCCGCCGCGGTGGCGCCGGCGAGCTTGAGCAGGCCGCGGCGGGACGAGGTCGGTGCCGGCTCGGCAGGCGCGGTGCCGCGGGTGACCTCGGCGCGCAGCTGGCGCACCAGCGCGGTCAGCTCGTCGACCTGCGCCTCGAGCTGGTGGATCCGGTCGTGGTCGTGCATGTGGGGGCTCTCCGAACGGGCGGTGGAAGGACGCGAGGTGGACGCATCGTAGGCCGCTGCCGTGACGCGCCGAGGGGGCGCCGGCCACCGACGGCGGCGCCCCCTCGATCGTGGGCGTTCAGATCGGACGAACCCGGCCGATCAGAGGAAGTAGCCCGTCACGTCGATGACGAAGTCCGTCTGTGCACCGGCGCTGCCACCGGCGATCACGGTCACCTCGCGTGTGGTGGGGTTGATCGTCAGCGTGAGGCCGTTGTTCAGGATCTGCCCGGCGGCGAACCAGTTGATCGCAGCAGCCTTGACGACGTTGTCACCGCCGGGGTTGACCGCGAGGAAGCCGGCGAGGGTCGTGTTCACGACGGACAGGTTGGCCGTGATGGCCTTGGCCCCAGCAGGCACGAAGTTCGCCTGCGCCACCGCACCGCTGGCGATGTCGATCCGGTTGGCGACGGAGATCGTACGGTTCGCCGGGTTCGCGAGCGGGCCCCCCGACAGCCGCGAGTCGTAGACGCGGCCTGGCGACAGCGGCACGAACGTCCCAGCCGCGCTGAGGATGTTGACCCAGGTCCCGGGCGTGCCGGGCGCCGTGCAGTACCAGAGGTTGCCCGCGGTGTCCGGAACCAGGGCGCCCCGCTCCCACGTCCCGGTCGTCGGCGCGGCGGTGAAGACGGCCTCCAGCTGGACCGCAGGCCCGTTCGCGGAACGGGCCCGCACCCCGGCGCTGACGCCGACGGCGTTGGCGTCGGAGATGCCGACCACACCTGAACCCGTACCCGCTGTCGCGAACATCCGGCCGATCACGCCGTGGGCCGTCTGGTTCGTCCCGGTGAACAGGAAGGGACCCGAGAGGCCGAGGACGCCGGCGCGGAGGTTGCCGTCGTTGGCGGTGTCCCACCCGACGAGACTGCCGCGGGTGCTCGCGATGCCGGGGTTCGTCGTCGCGGAGTTGGCGAGGACCGTCATCGTTCCGACGAGCGTGGTGAGGCTGGCGGCGTTGTTGCCGGTTCCGAGCGTCAACGGGTCCCCGTCGGCGGCGGCGGCGGGCATCGTCTTGCCGACGACGCTGACCGCGGCGCCGGCGGCGGCGGCACCGGCGAGCTTGAGCATGTTGCGGCGGGACGCGGTCGGGCGCTCGACGACCTCGACCTCGGACGAGGGCACGGGGGTGGAGGCCATCCCCTCCACCAAGGCGGTGAGCTTGGCCACCTGGGCCTCGAGCTCGTGGATCCGGGACTCTTCGGGCGAGGGCATATCCCATCCTTCGATGTTGCGGGGTGGCCGGCGGCGGTGCCGGACTCCCGCATTCTGAGCCCCCGTGTCAACCACCGCCTGAGTAGCTGGTACTCAACGTGGGGGAGCGGCCGGGGCGGCGCGCGCGTGGCGCCGCCACGTGGTCACGGAGGACCTGCCCAGGGCGTCGACGGGGCGGTCAGGCGGCGGGGGCGGGGGCGGCCGAACGGCTGATCTCGTCGAGCTCGGCCCAGGTCAGCCCGTCCGCGGCCCAGAGCCGCTCGAACGCGGCGTCCGCCGCGTCGCTGAAGCCGTGGCGGTTGCGGAAGTTGTAGCGCCACCGCTGCTGGTTGACCGGGATCCCGAGCCGCTCGAGGCGACCGACGCAGTACGCCTCCCAGGCGGCGATCTGCGCGAGCGTCAGCTCGTCGTCGCGCGGCGCCTCCCCGAACCCGCCCCCGAGGCGGTCCGCGGCCCGCAGCAGCACCCGGCCGAGCGAGGTCGCCGTCGCCACCTCGCTCTGCTCGCGCGGGCGGCGGGTGTCCTCGAAGGCCCCGCTCTCGGCGCGGATCACGATCCCGTCCGCCCCGGCACCGTCCGCGCCGCCGGCGCCCGTCTCGAGCGTGATGCGCGCGAGCGGCGTCGTCTCGTCGACCTCGATCAGGATCGCCCGGCCGTCCAGCCCGGTCACGCGGGCGAGGTCCTCGCCGACGCGCCGGATGAGCTGGGCGTCGAACGCCACGAACTGGAACGTCTCCGGGACGACGGTGACCGTCATCGCGGCGCGTCAGCGATCCGCGAGCTGCGCAGCGGCCTGCATGCGCCGCGTCGCCTCCTTGCGCTCCTCGAGCGCCGAGCGGCTCACCTCCGCGATCTCCTCGACCTCACCGTGCGTGAACCCGGCGAGCTCCCGGAACCGGCGGGCCAGCCCGATCGGCGACTCCTCGCTGTCGCTGCGGGTCCCGCCGTAGCTGAAGAGCTTGTCGACGACGCCCTGGAACTCGAGCGCCTTCGCACGCCGCTCCGGGTCGCCCTCGGTCACGCGCCGCAACCAGTCGCTGCCCATCTTCACGTGGGTGACCTCGTCGGCGAGCATCCAGTCCTCGCAGAACTCGAGGAAGGGGTCGCCGGCCAGCTCGCCGAACTCCTTCATCTGCGTGAACACGTCGATCGCCAGGCCCTCGAGGGCGCGGTTGACGCCCGCGAGGCGCAGCACCGGGTCGTTCGAGCACGCCGCCTCGAACAGCACGGTGTTCTCCGCGTACTGCCCGATCTCGCTGCCCATCCAGTCGCTCAGCTTGACGCTGATCTCCACGTGGCGCGCTTCGTCCCAGGCCTGCCGAGCCATGTCGAGCTTGAGCGCGAACGGCGCCTCGGAGCCGGTCTCGAAGTCGTGGCACGTGCGCCCGGCGCCCTCGAGCGCCTGGATCTCCCCGACGAAGATGCCGTGCATCAACGCCCGCGCCGCGTCGCCGGAGTCCTTGCGGCTCGGCACGAGGCGGTTGTTGTTGCGCTTCGCGACCTTCTCGTCCGGCTTCAGGACGGACCGGGGGTCGGCCATGCGGTCCCGCATCGTGATCTGCGAGAAGCGGCTGTCGCGCGCGAGCTCCTCGACCGGGAAGAACTTCCTCATCTCATCGACCTCCTGCTGCTGACGCCGCTGCCGACGTGACGTTCCCCTGCCCGTTCCCGTCGTGCGGCACGCCGATCGACCCGGGGCCCGCGATGCCACCCGCTTCGACCATGATCGCCTCGAGCCGCGCCTGGTGCGCCGCGGCGCGGGCGACCTCGTCCGGCGTCTCGATCAGCGACTGGATCATCATCTCGCCCTCGCGCCAGTCGTCGAGCTCGTCCTGCAGGATGAACCCGAGCGAGCGGATCGTCGGCGCGTCGGTGATCTGGCTCGTGCTGTTGCGGTGGAAGGTGTACGCGGCGACGAAGCGCGGGATGAACACCCGGTAGACCCCGACGAGCTTCTCGATCGTCATCTCCGGGCCCTCGGGCTCGGTGAGCGCCTCCACGAAGCGGACCATCGCGTCGTTGGCGGGCACCGTCAGCCGGTCGGGGTTCATCTCCCGCAGCTCCGGCAGGCGCTTGTGCCACAGCTCGGCGTGCCACGCGTGGTGGTAGCAGTGGGTGCCGAGGCGCATCTTGACGTCCAGCTCCGGGACGGTCGCGACCCAGCCGCCGAGCGCCTCGAAGAGCTTCATCTCGGCCCACTTGTAGGCACCGATGCGCCGTGCGCTCTCCTCGACGTCGAAGAGCCCGGGCAGCTCGCGCCGATCCCACGGGGCGAACGGCGCTCTCGGCTTGTACGGATCGGCCACGATGCCCCCCGGCGGTCGGCTCCGCGACCGCGGGAGCGGTCGACACGGGCACTGTACCCGCGGCCCGCCGGTGCGCTCATGTCGCCGGGTGCCTCGGTCAGGTCGCCCGGCGCCACCGGCCCTCGCCGCGCAGGAGCTCCGGCTCGAACGCGGCCAGCGGCAACGGCGGCGCCACGTGGTACCCCTGGGCGCGGTCCGCGCCGTGGTCGCGGAGCCAGCGCAGTGTCACCTCGTCCTCCACCCCCTCGGCCACCACGACGAACCGGAGCTCGTGCGCCATCGCGACGATGGAGCCGATCAGCCGCGAGTCGCCGCGGCGGAGGTCCTCGACGAACGACCGGTCGATCTTGACCTCGTGGGCCGCGATCGACCGGAGGGCGGCGAGCGACGAGGTGCCGGTGCCGAAGTCGTCGATCGAGAGCCAGCAGCCCGCCGCGTCGAGGCGCTCCAGCGCCGCGGTGCTCACGCCGGTGCCGAGCGCGAGCTGGCGCTCGGTGAGCTCGATGCCGATCGCGTGCGGCGCGAGCCCGGACGCCGCGATGCGCTCCACCATCGCGTCGACGAGGCGGACGTCGTGGAGGCTGGCGCCGGCCGCGTTCACCGAGACCGCCACCGGCGCGCCCGCGTCGCGCAGGCGCGTGGCGTCGGCGACGGCGATGTCGAGCGTGTGCAGGACGACGTCCGCGTTGAGCGTGTTCAGCTCCGTCAGCTCGACGAACTCCGCCGGCGGCAGCAGGCCGAGCGCCGGGTGCCGCCAGCGCAGGAGCGCCTCCAGCCGCAGGACCCGCCCGGTCCGGCAGTCGACGATCGGCTGGTAGTGCAGCTCCAGCTCCCGGTTGCGCATGGCCCGGCGCACCTCGCCCAGCAGCATCATCCGGTGCGGCGCCGAGGTGTCGTCGGTCGGGCGGTAGACCTCCGAGCCGCCGCGGCTGCGCTTGGCCCGGTACATCGCCACGTCCGCCTGGCGCAGCAGCTCCTCCGCCGACGTCGACGTCGAGGCCCTGACGGCGATGCCGAGGCTGCCCGCCGTCTGCAGCGTCAGGCCGTTCCCCAGCACGATCGGCCGGCTGAGCACGGCCTGGATGCGCCGCCCGATCTCCTCGGGCGCGAGCCGGTCGGGCGCGACGACGAAGCCGAACTCGTCGCCGCCGAGCCGCGCCACCGTCGAGCTCTCGACGGCGTCGACCAGCAGGCGCCCCACCTCGACCAGCACCTGGTCGCCGACGGCGTGCCCGAAGGCGTCGTTGATGTTCTTGAACAGGTCGAGGTCGAGGATCACCACGGCGGTGCCGACGGGCGCGGCGGCGAGGAGGTCGCGCAGGCGGTTGCGGTTGGCGAGGCCGGTGAGCTCGTCGGTGAACGCCTGGCGCTCGAGCGCCCGCTGGGCCTCGAACAGGTCGGTGACATCCTCGCCGACGACGGCGACGTGGTGGTCGGGCAGCGGCGCCATCCGGAGGGTGACCGTGCGGCGGGCGCCCGTCCGGTCGCGCACGCGGACCTCGCGCACCACGTGGCTGGTGCCGTGGCGAGCGGAGTCGGCGATGAGCGCGCCGATGCCCAGGGCGCCGTCGAACGCGGCCGGGACGAGGTCGGCGAAGCGCTCGCCTGGGCGGTAGGGGACCTCGCTCAGGCGGTCCGCCATCGGGTTCATCGACACGACGACGAGCGACCGCGGGTCGTCGGGGTCGGCGAGGTGGAACACGGTCGCGGCGACCGGGAGCTCGTCGACGAGCCGGCCGAGCCGCGCGCCGGTCGCGCCGTCGAGGACCTCGCGGGTGACGTCGAAGGTGATGCCGGACACCCGGACCGGTGTGCCGTCCGCGTCGCGGTGGACGGTCGCGACCTCCTCCAGCCAGACGTAGGCGCCGCTGCCGTGGAGCAGGCGGTACCGGACGCGGTAGTCGCGCCCCGCCCGCGCCTCGCCCTCGACCCACGCGGCGACGCCCCGGTCCTCGGGGTGGAGCAGCGAGGCCCACGTGCCCTCGGCGAGGAAGCGCTCACGGGGGTGGCCGTACAGGTGCTGCGCGTCGCCCTGGAGGCGGCTCAACGCGGCGCCGTCGAGCGGCCACTCCCACATCACGACGCCCAGCTGGTCGGCCACCCGCTCGTTCGTCGCCAGCGCCGACGCGGCCGTGCCGGCGAGCGCTCCCGCGCTGCGGTGGATGGCGAACGCGACCACCGGGAACACGAGCCCCAGCGCGACCCACTCGTGGGGCCTGGCCGCCACCGACGCCGTCACCATCGACGCGGACGCGATCCACGCCACGGCGGCGCTCGTGGCCCGCTGCGCCGTGAAGGCCGTGTACGCGACGGACGCCAGGGCGAAGAGCATCGCCAGCGCCAGGAAGTGCGGCTCGAGCAGGACGAACACGCCGAGCATCACCACGTCCCGAGGCGCGAACGCCGGGTGGAGCAGCCCCAGGCGCCGGTAGGACCGCCACAGCAGCGGGGTCGCGGGCGCGCTCAGCACGGCCGCGAGGGCGACGACCGCGAACGGGCGGCCGGAGGAGACCATGAGCCCGACCAGCGCCGCGGTCAACGCCACGCCGAGCACCACCCGCAGGGCGACGGTGAGACGGAAGAAGCCGTCGTGACCGGAGCGCAGCTCGGGCAGCAGCGCCTCGAGCCCGAAGAGGCGGCGCGCGGTCGCGGCCACCCGCGCCCGGTGGCCGGTGGCCCCGCTCACGTCGACGCCCGCACGGCGCCACGCCGCCACGCGAGCTCCTCGTGGCCGAGCGGCGTCGCCGGCTCGGCGTCCACCCGGTACTCGAGCAGCATGGCCCGCCACGGCGCCGTCAGCTCGAGCTTCCCGAGCAGCGCGCTCACGCCCCACACGACACGGTCGAGGATCACGAAGCTGGCCGGCATGTTCAACCTCGCGATGACGTCGGCGTGGGGTCCGTCGACGTCGATGATGCGCTGGACGGTGGTGCGCATGAAGTCCCGCGTGAAGGTGAACTCGTCGACGAGGTACGGCTGGTACGGCGTGCTGACGTAGTCGTAGACCAGCGCCGGGTCGAGCCCGGTGCCGCGGGGGAGGAAGCCCGACGTCTCCATCGCCGCCACCAGCCGGTCGGGGTCGCGGTGCACGACGATCGCGTCGAGGCTCGGGGCGAGCAGCTCCCACTCGCCCGGCGACCACCGCTTCACGAGGCCGAAGTCGAGGAACGTCACGTCGCCGTCCGGGCTGAAGCGGTAGTTGCCCGGGTGCGGGTCGCCGTTGAACGCGCCGATGCGGTGCACCGCGTGCTGCGCGAAGCGCCAGATGACCTCGCCTGCGCGCGCCTTGGCGACCGGCGTCGCGCTCGCCGCGAACTCCGACCACCCCAGCCCCTCGACCCAGGCCGTGGTCAGCACCTTGCCCGTGCTGTGCTCGGGGACCACCTCCGGGACGCGCACGAAGGGGTGGCCGGCGAGGTGACGGGCGAACTCGTCCAGGTGGCCCGCCTCGAGGCGGTAGTCGAGCTCGTCGCGCATCCGCACCCTCAGCTCGTCGACGAGCGCACGGGTGTCGAGGCCCTTCAGGGCGAACGCGCTGAACATGCGGTACAGCGCGTCGGCGTTCGACAGGTCGGCCTCGATCGCCTCGCCCACACCGGGGTACTGCACCTTCACCGCGACGTCGCGGCCGGTCCGGGTGACCGCCCGGTGGACCTGCCCGATGCTCGCGGCCGCCACCGGGTGGCGCTGCCAGTCGAGGAACACCTGCTCCGGCGGGCGGCCCAGCTCCTCTCGGACGACCTCGGCCGCGAGGTCGGCCGCCATCGGCGGTGCGTCGCTGTAGAGGGACGCCAGGCTCTGCTGAGCCGGCTCCGGGAGGGCCTCGACGACGAAGCTGAGCAGCTGCCCCGCCTTCATGAGCGCGCCCTTCATGCCGCCGAGCTCGCGCGCCACGTCCTCCGCGGTGCGCAGCGCGAAGGCGTCGTCGAGCGCCTCGCGCCGCTCCGGCGCGCGGAACCGGCGACGGATCCGGTGGACTGCGAAGCGCGCCGCGTTGCGGGCGGTGAGGCGCCAGACGCGCGCGGTCCTGCGACCGCGGATCCCCGCGCGGCGCAGTCGCTCGCGCAGCCGGCTCACGTCACCGGGGGCGGAGCGGAGCGGCGCGCCGTCGGATCGGCGGCGAGCGTGACGTCGTCGATCTCCGCGCCGGTCACCTCGTCGCGCCAGTAGTCGCCGGCGTCGAGGCGCCCGAGCGCGACCTCGACCGCGGCCAGGTCCGCCTCGATCCCGTCGAGGTCGACGGGGCCTCCCGGCGGCGCACCGGCGGCCGCCTCCTCCGGTGCGTCGGCCGGCGGGTCCGGCGGGTGCGACGGGTGCTCGGCCATCCCGAGGAGGGTACCGAGCGCGAGGCCCGCCGCCGGGCGCAGCCGCCGAGCTCCCGGCGGACGGCCGACATCACCCCTCGCCCCGCCGCCGCGCCGGGCGCGCGTCCCCTACCCTGCGGGGCGTGGCGGAGGTGCGGCTCGACTCGATCACCAAGGTCTTCGACGGCGTGACCGCCGTGCAGGACGTCGATCTCCAAGTCGACGACCACGACTTCATGATCCTCCTCGGGCCGTCGGGGTGCGGCAAGAGCACCCTCCTGCGGATCATCGCCGGCCTCGAGTCGCCGACGCGAGGCGACGTCCACATCGGCGGGGTGCGGGTCAACGACGTCGAGCCCAAGCAGCGCGACGTGGCGATGGTGTTCCAGAGCTACGCGCTGTACCCGCACAAGTCGGTGCAGGCGAACATCGAGTTCCCGCTCAAGGTCCGCGGCGCCTCGCGCGCCGACCGGGCCGCCGAGGCGGTGCGGGCCGCCGAGGCGCTGGGCCTGTCGGAGTACCTCCGCCGCCGTCCCGCCCAGCTGAGCGGCGGGCAGCGCCAGCGGGTGGCGCTCGCCCGAGCGATCGTGCGCCGACCTGCGGTGTTCTGCATGGACGAACCGCTCAGCAACCTCGACGCGAAGCTGCGCACCGAGACCCGCGCCGAGCTGGTCGCGCTGCACCGCCGCCTGTCGTCGACGTTCGTGTACGTCACGCACGACCAGGTCGAGGCGATGACGATGGGGTCGCGGGTCGCGGTGATGAGCCGGGGGAGGATCGAGCAGGTGGGGACGCCGCAGGAGGTCTACGCCCGGCCGGCGAGCACCTTCGTGGCGCAGTTCATCGGCATGCCGCCGATGAACGTGCTCCCCGCAGGGGTGCTCGAGCCGGGGCCGGCGCTCGTCGGCGTCCGCCCGGAGCACCTCTCGATCGACGCCGCGAGCCCGGTGCGCGCGGTGGTGACGCTGGTGGAGCAGCTGGGGCACGAGGCGCTGGTGGTGGCGCGCGTGGGCGAGACGCGGGTGGTCGTGCGCCTCGCGGCCGGAGCGCCGGCGCCGGCCGTGGACGACGAGGTCGGCCTGCTCGCGCCGGTCGAGCACCGCCACCGGTTCGATCCCGTGACGCAGCGGCGGCTCGACGCGTGAGGCGCTCCCGGCCCGACGAGCCGCGGCGCTGGCGCGACGGCGCCCTCGCCGCCGCCCTCCTCGCACCGTCCTTCGCGGTGCTGTCGCTGTTCGTGCTGTACCCGCTCGGCCGGGCGGTGTGGCTGGGCCACCAGCGCTGCGACGCCACCGGCAGCTCGTGTCGGAGCAACGGCTGGGACCAGTACGTCGACGTGTTCCGCAGCCGCGAGTTCCAGCAGGCGTTCGGGGTGACGTTCCGCTTCGCGCTCGTCACGGTGCCGGTGGGCCTCGCCCTCGGGGTCGGCCTCGCGGTCCTCGCCGACAAGCAGCTCCGGGGGATGTCGCTGTTCCGGACGGTGTTCTCCTCGACGGTCGCCACGAGCGTCGCCGTCGCGTCGCTCATGTGGCTGTTCCTGCTCAACCCGAACGTCGGCGTGCTCGCCGACTGGCTCGGGGGCACGGCGAAGAACCCGGGCCTGCTGAACGACGAGGACACGGCGCTGTGGGCGGTGGCGGTGAGCAGCATCTGGGCCAACCTCGGGTTCACGTTCATCGTGGTGACCGCGGGGCTGCAGAGCATCCCCGCGGAGCTGCACGAGAGCGCGTACGTGGACGGCGCGGGCGGCGTCCGGCGGTTCGTCGACGTGACCCTGCCGCTCCTCGCGCCGACGCTGCTGTTCGTGGCGGTCGTCCTCACGAGCCGGGCGTTCCAGAGCTACGGCGAGTTCGACCTGCTGACCGGCGGCGGCCCCGGCGGGTCCACCACCTCGCTCACCTACCTGGTGTACGGCAGCAACTCGATCATCCGCAGCAACAGCGGTCTGCAGGCGGCCGTCGCGGTGCTGCTGTTCGTGACCCTGCTCGTGCTGTCGCTGCTGCAGATCCGCGGGGTCGAGCGTCGGGTGCACCATGCTCGCTGACGCGCCGGCGCCGGCCCGGGCCGGCACCGCGAGGGGCCCGGTCGCCCGCGCCACGACCGGCGTCGGCGTGGTGCCGCCGGGCTGGCGCCGGTGGGGGCGCTACGCGCTCCTCGTCGTGGTGGCGGCGCTCGTGCTGTTCCCGATCTACGTCATGGTGGTCGGCGCGCTGAAGCCCGGCAACCGCGTCCTGCAGGACCCGCTCCTGCCCACGAGCGTCACCGGCGACACGCTGCGCCAGGCGTGGCGCGACGGCAAGCTCGGCCGGGCCCTGCTCAACTCGACGATCGTCGCCTCCGTGGTCACCGTGGCCCAACTGGTGACCTCGGTGCTGTCGGCGTACGCGTTCGCGTTCCTCCGCTTCCCGGGCAAGGCGCTCGCGTTCGGGGTGTTCCTCGCCACCCTCCTCGTGCCGTTCGAGGCGACCGTCGTCGTCAACCGCGAGACGATGCAGGACCTCGGCTGGCTGAACAGCTACCAGGGCCTCGCGCTGCCGTTCCTCGCGACCGCCTTCGGCACGTTCCTGCTGCGGCAGGTGTTCCTGGCGCTGCCCGGTGAGCTGCTCGAGGCGGCCCGGATGGACGGCCTCGGCCACCTCGGGTTCATGCGCGAGGTGGCCGTGCCGCTCGCCCGCCCCACGCTCGGCGCGCTCGCGCTGTTCGCGTTCCTGTCGACCTGGAACCAGTACCTGTGGCCGACGCTCGTCAGCACGGACGACGACTGGAACACGGTGCAGAGCGGGCTGCGCGCCCTCGCGTCGGCCCAGCTCGACCGGCCGAACCTCGTGATCGCGGGCACCGTCATCGTCGCGATGCCGATCTTCGTGGTGCTGCTGCTCTTCCAGCGCCAGCTCGTCCGCGGCCTCACGGCGGGCGCGGTGAAGGGATGAGGCGCAGCACGCGAGGCCGGTGGGCCGCCGCGGTCACGTGCCTCGCGCTCGCCGCGTGCGGCTCGGGCGACAGCATCCTCCAGGCCGGCAACGAGCCGCCGCCGCCGGTGCCGTCCACCGCGCCGCCGGCACCGACCGTGCCGGGGCAGACGACCGTGCCGGCGACGACGCTGCCGCCGCAGACGACCGTCCCGCGGCCGCTCGACTCGCTGCCGCGGTGCGAGACGGCGGCGCTCGACGAGGCCGCCGCGGGCGGTCCGGTCGAGATCCTGTTCTGGCACGGCCTGTCGAACGAGCTCGGGCGCGAGCTCGACCGCCTGACGGAGGCGTACAACGCCTCCCAGGACCGGGTCCGGGTGCGGGCCGAGTTCCAGGGCGGCTACGACCAGACCATCGACAAGTACCTGCAGAGCGACACCGCCAACCGGCCGGACCTCGTCCAGATGCCCGACTACACGGTGCAGCTGATGGTCGACACGAAGAGCATCGTCCCGGTGCAGGCGTGCGCCGAGGACGCCGGGTGGTCGCCAGAGGACATCCTCCCGAGCGCGCTCGACGCGTACGCGACCGAGAGCGTCCAGTGGGCGATGCCGTTCAACGTCAGCAACCCCGTCCTCTACTACAACAAGCGGATCTTCCGCGCCGCGGGGCTCGACCCCGAGCGGCCGCCGCTGACGCTGGCCGAGGTGTCCGAGTTCGGGCGGGTCATCCGCGACAGCGGCGCCGCGGCGTACGGGATCGTCCTCGACAGCGCGCCGGACAGCGGCGGCGGCTGGTTCCTCGAGCAGTGGCTGGCGAAGGAGGGCGAGCGGTACGCCGACAACGACAACGGGCGCAGCGCGCCGGCCACGCGGGTGCTGTTCGACTCGCCGACCGCCGTCGCGCTCGCCACCGAGCTCCAGTCGGTCGTGCGCGACGGCGCCGGCATCTACATCGGCGAGAACCCCAGCGCGCAGGACAACCTGCTGAAGCTCGCCGACTCCTCCGAGCCGGCGACGATGACGATCGGCACGTCCTCGGCGCTCGGCCCCGTGCTGCAGTTCGTGGCCGGCGGGATCATCCCGGGCGCGGTGCCGGAGGACATCGGCGTCGGTCCGATGCCGAGCCCGAACGGCGCTCCGGGCGTGCTGATCGGCGGGGCGGCGCTGTGGCTCACCGCCGGGCGGGGCGACGAGAAGGTCGCCGCGGCGTGGGACTACATCACCTACCTCGTCAGCCCGCAGGTGCAGTCGGAGTGGGCCGCCGCGACGGGCTACGTGCCGATCAACGCGCAGGCGCTGTCGTTCGAACCGATCAAGAGCCTCTACGAGACCGACCCCCGGTTCGCGGTCCCCTACGAGCAGGTCGTCGCGGCCGCCGACGACCCGGCGTTCCGCGGCCCCGTCCTCGGGCCCATGCGGGAGGTGCGCGTGACGGCCGCCGCCGCGATGGCGCGCATCCTCTCGGGCGAGGACCCGGCGACCGCGCTCGGCGAGGCCGCCGCGCTCGCGAACGCGCTCCTCGCGGACTACAACGCGCGCCGCTGAGCGGACCGGCGCCCGCACCGCCCCTCGGCCCCTCGGGGCCGCTGCGGGTAGCCTCGCCGCCATGGCCACGCCCTTCCCCCCGCTCGACGGTTCCGCGCCCGCGAAGCAGGAGTTCCGCGAACCGCCGGAGATGGGCATCGACCCGTCGAAGCGCTACACGGCGACGATGGAGACCTCCCTCGGCACGATCGTGATCGCGCTCGACGCGATCAACGCGCCGGTCACCGTCAACAACTTCGTCTTCCTCGCCGCGCAGCACTACTACGACGGCGTCGTGTTCCACCGGATCATCAACGGCTTCATGTGCCAGGGCGGCGACCCGACCGGCACCGGTCGCGGCGGCCCCGGCTACAAGTTCGCCGACGAGCCCGTGAAGCAGCGCTACCAGCTCGGCTCGGTCGCGATGGCCAACGCCGGCCCGAACACGAACGGCAGCCAGTTCTTCCTGATCAGCGGCCAGAGCGGCGTCCAGCTGCCGCCGCAGTACAACCACTTCGGTCAGATCGTGAAGGGCATGGACGTGCTCGACCAGATGCAGCGGGTCGACACGGACCGCAACGACCGCCCACGCGAGGACGTGGTCATCCGGTCCGTCACGATCAGCGTCGCCGACTGACCCTCACGGCGCGCGGCACCGTGGCGGAGCGGATCACGGCGTCGCAGGCGCGCCGCATCGCCCTCGCCGCGCAGGGCTTCGCGGAGGCGCGGCCGGCCGGCCGCATCGATCGGCGCCACCTCCGCCGGCTGCTCGAGCGGATGGGGCTCATCCAGATCGACTCCGTCAACGTGCTCGTCCGGAGCCAGGAGCTGCCCCTGTTCGCGCGCCTCGGCCCGCATCCGCGAACGCTCATCCCCGACGCGACGCGCGACGGCGAGCTGTTCGAGTACTGGGTCCACGAGGCGTCGCACGTCCCGGTCGAGCACCACCACCTCCACCGGTGGCGCATGCACCGCCCGCACGCGTGGGCGCACGTGCGCCGCCTCGCGACGGAGCGCCCGGGGTTCGTCGAGGACGTCTACGCCCGCGTCGCGGCGAGCGGTCCGCTCGTGGCGGGCGACTTCGACGAGCGCGTCGGGCCGAAGGGGACGTGGTGGGACTGGGACGACGCGAAGATCGCGCTCGAGCACCTGTTCCTCACCGGGCGGCTGACGGCGCGCCGGCGGGCGAGCGACTTCGCCCGGGTCTACGACCTCACCGAGCGGGTGATCCCGGCACGGATCCTCGAGCGCCCGACCCCGCCGGAGCACGAGGCGCGCAAGGAGCTCCTCGTCCTCGCCGCGCAGCACCACGGCGTCGGCACGCTCGAGGACCTCGCCGACTACCACCGGCAGAAGAACGCGCCGTGCCGGCCGCTCGTGGCCGAGCTGGTCGAGGAGGGGCGGCTCGTGCCGGTGGAGGTGGAGGGGTGGCGGCGCCCGGCGTACCGGCACCCGGAGGTCCGGCTGCCGCGCCGGATCCGGGCGCGGGCGCTGCTCAGCCCGTTCGACCCCGTCGTGTGGAACCGCGACCGCGACGAGCGGCTGTTCGGGTTCCACTACCGCATCGAGATCTACACGCCGCAGGCGAAGCGGCGGTACGGCTACTACGTCCTGCCGTTCCTGCTCGGCGACCGGATCGTCGCCCGCGTGGACGTCAAGGCGGACCGGCCCCGCGGCGTGCTCGTCGTGCCGGGTGCGTTCGCGGAGGACCACGCCGACGCCGGCGCGGTCGCCGAGGCGCTGGCCGAGGAGCTCGGGCTGATGGCCGCCTGGCTCGGGCTGGGCGAGATCGAGGTCGGTGCCCGCGGCGACCTGGCGTCCCCGTTGCGCGACGCCGTGCATCGGTACGCTCGGCGCTGATGGCCGAGATCCCGGAGACGCTCCCCTCGGCGCTGCCCCCGGAACCGCCGCCACCGGAGCGCATCCCGAGGTGGGTGCTGCGGGCGATCGTCCTGTTCTGGCTCGCGTTCCTCGCCTCCGTGGCGTCGCGCAAGGTCCTGTCGAGCCTCAGCGGCCTGCTGGTCCTCCTGCTCGTGTCGCTGTTCCTGTCGCTCGCGATCGAGCCCGGCGTGAACCGCCTGGCGAGCCGCGGCTGGCGGCGCGGCACCGCCACCGGCGTGATCCTCCTCGGGGTCCTGCTCGCGTTCCTCGTGTTCCTCTCGGCGATCGGCACGCTCGTCGGCAGCCAGATCGCCGACCTGCTCGGCAACTCCGAGGAGTACGTGCGCCGCACGGTGTCGTTCCTCAACGACACGTTCAACACCAGCATCGACGCCGAGGAGGTGATCGCCGAGATCAACGACCCGAACGGCCCGGTCCAGGAGTTCATCGCCGACCAGGGCGACGACGCGGTGCGGCTGTCGCTCGCCGCGCTCGGCGTCCTGCTGCAGGCGCTGTCGGTGCTACTGTTCACCTTCTACCTCGTCGCCGACGGGCCCCGGCTGCGGCGCTCGATCTGCAGCCGGCTGCCCCCGGAGCGCCAGTACCGCGTGCTCGCGGCGTGGGAGCTGGCCATCGACAAGACCGGCGGCTACCTGTACAGCCGGGCGCTCCTCGCCGGTTTGTCGGCGGTGTTCCACTGGATCGTCTTCCAGGCCGTCGGCACCCAGGCCCCCGTCGCGCTGGCGCTGTGGGTGGGGCTGATCAGCCAGTTCCTGCCCGTCGTCGGCACCTACCTCGCGGGTATCCTGCCGGTGCTCGTCACCATCATCGACTCGCCGCTGGACGCGCTCGTCGTCGTCATCGCGATCCTCGTCTACCAGCAGATCGAGAACTACCTGCTCGCGCCCCGCGTCACGGCGCGCACCATGCAGCTCCACCCGGCGCTCGCGTTCGGCTCCGCGCTCGCGGGGGCCGCGGTCCTGGGTGCGGTCGGTGCCGTGCTCGCGTTGCCCGCGGCCGCGATGGTGCAGGCGCTGGTCAGCGGCAGCGGACGCCGCTTCGACGTGGTCGAGAGCCACCTCACCGCCGTCGTCCCGGCGGCGGAGGTCAAGCGTCGCCGGCTCGCGGCGCGCCGTGCCGTCACGGCTGCGCCGCCGACGCCCGAGGACACCCCGTGAACCCGGCGGACGCGTACGCGCCGGTCGCGGCGACGCGGCGCAACGGCGTGGTCGAGTCGGTCCACTTCGGCGCCGTCGTCGCGCTCGCCGGCGACGGGACCGTCGCCTTCACGGTCGGGGATCCGCGGCTGGCCGTGTACCCGCGCTCGTCGAACAAGCCGATGCAGGCGGTCGCGATGGTGCGTGCCGGTCTGCGCCTCGCACCCGAGCAGCTGGCCGTCGTCTGCGCGAGCCACGACGGCACCGACGTGCACCTCGACGTGGTCCGCAGCATCCTCACCGGCGCGGGCCTCGATCCGGGATCGCTCGCCACCACGCCCGACCTGCCGCTCGACCCCGGGGCGGCCGAGGCCGTGCTCCGTGCGGGCGGCACCAGGACCGCGCTGCAGATGAACTGCAGCGGCAAGCACAGCGGCATGCTGGCCACCTGCGTGGTCAACGGCTGGCCGCACCGCGACGGCGCGTACCTCCACCCGGACCACCCGCTGCAGCGCACGATCGCTTCGACGATCGCCGAGCTCGCCGACGAGGAACCGTCGCACGTCGGCGTCGACGGCTGCGGCGCGCCCGCGCACGTCCTGTCGCTGGTGGGCGTCGCCCGTGCGTTCCGCTCGATCGCCGGCGGCGCCGCGGGACCGGCCGGGGACGAGGTGGCGACGGCGATGACGACGCACCCGGCCATGGTCGGTGGCGAGGCCCGCGACGTCACGCAGCTCATGCGCCACGTGCGGGGGCTCGTCGCGAAGGACGGTGCGGAGGGGGTCTTCGCGGCCGCGCTGGCCGACGGGCGGGCGGTCGCGCTGAAGGTGGCGGACGGCGCGAACCGAGCACGCGCACCCGTGATGGTCGCGGCGCTGGCCCGCCTCGGCGTCGAGGTGGCGTCGCTCGAGACGCTCCTCGAGCAGCGGATCCTCGGACACGGCCGACCCGTCGGGACCGTGCGGGCGGAGCTGCCGTGAGCGGGATCCCCTTCGTCACCCTCGAGGACCCCCGCTACGGCGAGGCGGTCCAGGTGTCGCCGCTCGTGCGGCGCGTCGTGGCCCGCAACCCGTCGAAGTTCACCTACCTCGGGACCGGCACGTACGTGGTCGGGGCGGGGCGCGACGTCGCCGTCGTCGACCCCGGGCCCGACGACGACCGCCACCGCGACGCGCTGCACGAGGCGCTCCGGGACCGATCCGTCACGGCCATCGTGGTGACGCACTGCCACGCGGACCACTCGCCGCTCGCCCGATGGCTGGCTGTCGAGACCGGCGCGCCGACGATCGCCTTCGGTCCCCACGCCCGCCACGACCACGACGACGAGCACGACGACGACGGCCTGCCTGACGTCCCGGCCGACGAGCCGGCGGGCGACACGGGCCCGGCCCCCGCCGCGGCGGCCGGTGCGGTGAAGATGGAGGAGTCGACGGACCTCGCGTTCGACCCGGACGTCCGCGTGGCCGACGGCGAGGTGGCCGCGGCCGGCACGGGATGGACGCTGCGGGCCGTGCACACCCCCGGCCACACCTCGAACCACCTCTGCCTCGCGCTGGTCGAGGAGCGGGCGCTGTTCACCGGCGACCACGTGATGGGCTGGAGCACCACGGTGATCGGCCCGCCCGACGGCGACATGCGCGCCTACCTCGAGTCGCTCCGCCGGGTGGCCGGCCGCGGCGACGAGGTGCTGTGGCCGACGCACGGCGCACCCGTCACCGACCCCGGACCGTTCCTCGAGGCCTACCTCGAGCACCGGCTCGCCCGCGAGGCCCAGGTGCTCGCGGCCGTGCGCGCCGGGCACCGCCGGATCGCGCCGATCGTGCTCGATCTGTACGCGGCGGTCCGCCCGCAGCTGCACAAGCCGGCGGCGCGCAGCGTGCTCGCCCACCTCGTCAAGCTCGTCGACGACGGGGTGGTCGCCGTGGAGGGCGGCGGTCGGCCGCGACTGAGCTCGACCTACCTGCCGGCCTGAGCGCGAGGTCCGGCGGCAACTGCCCGTGACGCGCTCGACGTGCCGGACGCTGGTGCGGGGCTGCGACGCCCGGCGGCGCCGCCGCCGTCAGGTGTACTGGTCGAGGATGCTCGACTCGGTGAGCCGGTCGAGCGTGTCCTTGATCGCCTGCGCCTGCGCGTCGTCGATGCCCGGCACGGTCGCGAGGTCGGCGACCGTCGCCCGCTGCAGCTTCGACAGCTCGCCGAAGTGGTCGACGACCGCGGTGGCCAGCGCAGGCGTCATCCGCGGCACGCGTGCGAGCAGCCGGAGGCCCCGGGGCGTCGCCACCGCGTCGCCGGCGACCCCTGCCCCGGCGTAGCTGCCCGTGATCATCGGGTAGTCGCTCGCGACCAGCTCGATCTCGTCCTCGATCTCGCCGTACAGCTCGTCGAGCTGGAGCCGCAGCAGCCGGGCGTCGACGCCGAGCTCGACGATCATCGTCTCGAGCTCGCTCGCGATGCGGTGCACCATGTCGGCGCGCTGCACGACCGCGGCGACGTCGCGCACGGTCACGACGTCCTCGACCTCCAGGGCGGTCAGCGTGCTCAGCGCGTCGTCGAGGCGCGCCTTGTACCGCTCGAGCGTCTGCAGCGCCTGGTTCGCGCGGTCGAGCAGGCGGGTGATGTCCTGCACCTGGTGCTTGGCACCCGCGGCGTAGACGTTGATGACGCTCATCTCCTCGCTGACGCTCACGACCGGGACCTGCAGCGAGCGGGCCACCCGCTCGGCGGTGCGGTGGCGGGTGCCGGTCTCGCTGGTGGGCACGGTGGGGTCCGGCACCAGGTGGACGTTGGCCCGCGCGATGCGGGTGGCGTCCGGCGCGAGGATGATCGCGCCGTCCATCTTCGCCAGCTCCGACAGCCGCTGCGGGCTGTACGCCGCGTCGAGGAGGAAGCCGCCGCTGCAGATGGCGAGCACGTCGGGGCCGTCGCCGAGCACCACGAGGGCCCCCATCTTCGCCCGCACGACGCGGTCGAGGCCGTCGCGCAACGGGGTGCCGGGGGCGACGGCGGCGAGCGCGCTGTGGAGGGCGTCCGACGCCGGACCCGTCAGTGCCATGGCGGGATCCTACGACGTGGCGCCGAGACCCGGGATGCCCGCCGCGAGCAGCGCTTCGGTGACCGTCGCGACGCGCACGGCGGCGATCCCGGACGGCGGCGGCGGCGAGCTGGCGGGGACGATCGCGCGCCGGAAGCCCATCCGGGCCGCTTCCACCAGGCGCCGTTGCGCCTGGGCGACCTGGCGCACCTCGCCCGCCAGGCCGACCTCACCGAACACGACGAGGTCGGGCGGGAGCGGGCGGTCGGTCATCGCGCTGACGAGGGCCAGGCACACGGCGAGGTCGGCCCCCGGCTCGGCGAGCCGAGCGCCGCCGACGGCGGAGGCGTAGACCTCGACGCTGCTCGTGGGCAGCCGGGCGCGACGCTCGAGCACCGCGAGCAGCATCGCCAGGCGTCCCGGGTCGAGCCCCTGCGCGCTGCGCCGCGGCGGCCCGCCCGTGCCGCAGCGGTTGGTGAGCGCCTGCACCTCGACGAGCAGCGGACGCTGCCCCTCGAGCGTCGGCAGCACCGCCGAGCCGGGCACCCCGGTGCGCCGGTCGGCGAGGAACAGGCTGCTCGCGTCCGGCACGCCCTCGAGGCCCGCCTCGCCGAGACGGAACACCCCGAGGTCCGACGTCGGGCCGAATCGGTTCTTGACCCCGCGCAGCAGGCGCAGGGCGTGGTGGCGATCGCCCTCGAACGCGAGCACGACGTCGACCACGTGCTCGAGGACCCGTGGTCCGGCCAGCGAGCCCTCCTTCGTGACGTGCCCGACGAGGACGATCGGGATGCCACGCACCTTGGCCTCGTGCACCAGCCGCCCGGCGCACCCCCGGACCTGGACGACGCTGCCAGGCGACGAGCCGAGCTCAGGGTCCGCCACCGTTTGGATGCTGTCGATGACGACGATGCCGGGGCGCACGTCGTCGATCGCGTCGACGATGCGCGGGATGGAGCTCTCGCACATCAACCACAGGTCGTCGCGGAGCGCGTCCAGCCGCCCGGCGCGCAGGCGGACCTGCTGCGCGCTCTCCTCGGCGCTCACGTACAGCGACGTGCCGCCCCAGCGCGCCAGCAGCTGGAGCAGCAGCGTCGACTTGCCGACCCCGGGCTCGCCCCCCAGGAGCACGACCGAGCCCGGCACGATCCCGCGCCCGAGCACCCGGTCGAGCTCGTCGATGCCGGTGGGGCGGGGCCCGCCGAGCACCGTGTCCACGTCACCGATGCGCTGCGCGGGCGCGCCCGACGAGAGGGGGATCACGGGGACCCCCGCCGGCGGCTCCGCGCCCTCCGCATCCTCGACGAGCGAGTTCCACGCACCGCACACCGAGCACTGGCCGGCCCACTTCGGGTGCGCGGCGCCGCACTCGGTGCAGCGGTGGACGAGGCGGAGCTTGGACACGGCTGCGACCCTACGCAGGGGGTGCGACGCCGCAGGCGACCTCAGGCACGCGCGGCGGGGTGCCCGTCGGCGCCGGCGTCGCCGCGGGCACGCTGCGCGGCGAGGCGCCGCAGCCGGCGCCGGCGTCGCGCCGCGACCACCAGCGCGATCAGCACCACCGAGGCGACGCACCACGCCACCAGCGCCACCAGGGCCACGGTGGCGGCGATCCCCCAGACGTCGGTGCCCTCCCCGACCACGGAGGTGGAGGTGAGCTCGACCGGGGTCCCGTCGAGGGGGATCGGCCAGGTCAACGGGGCGTCGTCCGTGGCCGTCGTCTCCTCGACCGTGCCCGGCAGGTCGACCCGCAGCGTCAGCCCGACCGCCTGGTTCGGCGACAGCCCTGCGGCGGCGACGGCGTCGGCGTACGGCGTCGCACCGGCCACCGCCAGCAGCTCCGGATCGGCGAACGACGCCAGCCCCGCATCCACCCGGCCGGCGCCGCTCAACCGGAACCGCACCTCGTCGCCCGCATCCCCGGGCCCTGCCGCACGTTCGAGGACGACGTCCTGGAGCGGCCCATCGGGCCCGCTGACGGACGCGAGCACCGCCGTCGCCTCCTCCGGCGTGGCGAACGGGCGCACCAGGACGATCTCGACCCCGCCGTCGCCGGTGGCCTCGACGCCGTCGGTGCTCCACCCGGCGTCACGGAGGTCGTCCACCCGGACGTCCTGGGCGAGGCCGGGCGCGGCCGTCACCACCTCCTCGTCGGCGCGGACCGTGAGCGTGACGGTCCCGCTCCCGTCCTCGTCGACGGCCACGTCGACCGACGCGTCGATCCGGCACGACGCGAGCAGGACGGCGAGCAGGAGCGCGACGATCGACCCGCGGGCGCGCCGCGCGGCGCTCACCACCGGTTCAGCCGTACGACGGGTAGGTGTCGGTCAGGAGGTACACGTACGCGGAGGTGCGCGTCGTGTAGCGGTGCGCCTTCAGCATGAAGTCGAACATCCCGCGGGGGTGACGACCCGTGATGACGATCGCGAACCACGAGACCAGCGTGACGGCGACCGCCGCGATCGCCAGCACCGCCGAGATCACGAGCGCCGGGATGGCCCACAGGAAGCGAAGCCCGTTCGTCAGCCGGTCGGCCTCCCGCGGCTGCTCCAGGCCGTACCGCACGGGCTCGGCACCCGCCTCGAACCCGAAGTTCGGGTACGTGTCGTACATCAGGCCTGCGTAGGTGTTCGCGCGCGCCTGCCAGGAGACGAACCCGTTGGCGAACCGCCAGAGCCCGTCGATCCGCCGACCCGTGAACAGGATCGCGAACCACTGCACCACCGTCACCGCCTGGACCGCGTAGCCGAGGGCGGTGACCACGAACAGGTGCGGGATCGCGAGGATCATGCGGAACGCGCTGGTCAACCGGTTGCGGCGCTCCGTGTACTCGATGTCGAACCGGACCTCGCCCATGTGACGCTCCTCCCGCGGACCGTGACCCGCCGCGCACGGTAGCGCCCGGCGCGACGTCGGGCGCGGAGCGCCCGCGGCCCGACGCGCCACCGCCCCGGCCGGAGCCGGGGCGGTGACGGACGTGCGTGGGTGCTGCGGGTCGCAGCGGGATCACTCCGCCGGCAGCGTCGGCGGCTCGACCTCGGGCGCACCGGTCGCGGCCAGCTCGACGGCTGCCGGCGGCTGGAACCCCTCGACGCCGCGGAAGCTGAGCCGCTGCTCGCCCGGACGCTCGGGATCGTCCTCCGTGTCGACGACGATGATCTCGCCGGCGTGGAACTCCTTGTAGAGGATCTTCTCGCTCAGCGCGTCCTCGATCATCCGCTGGATCGCGCGGCGCAGCGGGCGGGCGCCGAGCTGGGGGTCGTACCCCTTCTCGGCGAGCAGCTCGCGGGCGCCCTGGGTCAGCTCGATCCCGAGGCCCTGGCTCTCGAGCTGGCCGGTCAGGCGCTTGGTCATCAGGTCGACCATCTGCATGACCTCGTCTCGGGCGAGCTCGTGGAACACGATCAGCTCGTCGACCCGGTTGAGGAACTCGGGCCGGAAGTGCCCCTTCAGGGCGTCCATGACCTTGTCCTTCATGCGCTCGTACGTCATCGCCGAGTCACCACGGGTGAACCCGACGTTGCCCTTGCGCAGATCGCTCGATCCGAGGTTGGAGGTCATGATCAGCACGGTGTTGCGGAAGTCGACGGTGCGCCCCTGGCTGTCCGTCAGGCGCCCCTCCTCCAGGATCTGCAGGAGCGTGTTGAACACGTCCGGGTGCGCCTTCTCGATCTCGTCGAACAGCACCACGCTGAAGGGCTTGCGCCGGACCGCCTCGGTCAGCTGGCCGCCCTCCTCGTAGCCCACGTAGCCGGGGGGCGAACCGACCAGGCGGCTGACGGTGTGCTTCTCCATGTACTCGGACATGTCGAGCGCGATCAGCGACGCCTCGTCGCCGAAGAGGAACTCCGCCAGCGTCTTGGCCAGCTCGGTCTTGCCGACCCCGGTGGGGCCGAGGAAGATGAACGAGCCGCTCGGGCGCTTCGGGTCCTTCAGCCCGGCGCGCGTGCGCCGGACGCTCTGGCTGACCGCCTTGATCGCGTTCTCCTGGCCGATGATCCGCTTGTGGAGCTCGGCCTCCATGTTGAGGAGCTTCGCCGTCTCCTCCTCGGTCAGCTTGTACACGGGGATGCCGGTCCAGATGCTGAGCACCTCGGCCACGGCCTCCTCGTCGACCTCGTCGAACAGGTCGACGCCACTGGCCTTGACCTCGGTCTCCTTGCTCGTCTTCTCCTCGAGCAGGGCCTTCTCCTGGTCGCGCAGCCGGCCGGCCTCCTCGAAGCGCTGCTCCTCGACGGCGCGCTTCTTGGCCTCCTGGACGTCGTTGAGCTTGCCCTCGAGCTCCTTCAGGTCCGGCGGGGTGCCCATGCGCTTGATGCGCAGGCGGCTGCCGGCCTCGTCGATGAGGTCGATGGCCTTGTCGGGCAGGTGGCGATCGCTGATGTAGCGGTCGGCGAGGTTGGCCGCGGCGACGATGGCCTGGTCGGTGATCGTCACGCGGTGGTGCGCCTCGTACTTGTCGCGCACGCCCTTCAGGATCTCGATGGTGTGGGCGAGCGTCGGCTCCTCCACCTTGACGGGCTGGAAGCGGCGCTCGAGGGCGGCGTCCTTCTCGAGGTGCTTGCGGTACTCGTCGGTCGTCGTGGCGCCGATCGTCTGCAGCTCGCCGCGGGCCAGCATCGGCTTGAGGATGCTCGCCGCGTCGATCGCGCCCTCGGCGGCGCCGGCCCCGACGAGCGTGTGGATCTCGTCGATGAACAGCACGATGTCGCCGCGGGTCTTGATCTCCTTCAGGACCTTCTTGAGCCGCTCCTCGAAGTCGCCGCGGTAGCGGCTGCCGGCCACCAGCGCGCCGAGGTCGAGGGTGTACAGCTGCTTGTTGCGCAGCGTGTCGGGGATGTCGTTGCTGACGATCCGCTGCGCGAGGCCCTCGACGATCGCGGTCTTGCCGACGCCGGGCTCGCCGATCAGCACCGGGTTGTTCTTGGTCCGGCGGCTGAGGATCTGCATGACGCGCTCGAGCTCGCGCTCGCGGCCGATCATCGGGTCGAGCTTCTTCTCCCGGGCGAGCTGCGTGAGGTTCCGCCCGAACTGGTCGAGGATCTGGCTGTTGCCCTTGTCGCCGGCGGGGTCGTCCTTCGCGCCGGGACCGGCGGACGCCGCCGCCTGCGGCTCGCCCTTGCCCTGGCCGCCCTGGTAGCCCGACAGGAGCTGGATGACCTGCTGGCGCACGCGCGACAGGTCGGCGCCGAGCTTGACCAGCACCTGCGCGGCCACGCCCTCGCCCTCGCGGATCAGGCCGAGGAGGATGTGCTCCGTGCCGATGTAGTTGTGGCCGAGCTGCAGCGCCTCGCGCAGGGAGAGCTCGAGCACCTTCTTCGCCCGCGGCGTGAACGGGATGTGGCCCGACGGCGAGGAACCGCCCTGGCCGATGATCTCCTCGACCTGGCTGCGGACCGCCTCGAGCGAGATGCCGAGCGACTCGAGCGCCTTCGCGGCGACGCCTTCGCCTTCGTGGATGAGGCCGAGGAGGATGTGCTCGGTCCCGATGTAGCTGTGGTTCAGCAGGCGCGCTTCCTCCTGCGCCAGCACCACGACTCGACGAGCTCGGTCAGTGAAGCGTTCGAACATGTGCCCGCCCTTTCGGATAGGTCCACGGGCCGGTGGAATCGTGAGCCGAGTGTACCGGTCCCCCCGCGGACCCGACGTGCACGCAGCGCCCGTGCCCGGCGGCGCGGGCGGTGACACCTGCCGCCTGCGGGACGGGAATACGGCGGGTCGCGGCGCCCTCGCGGCGGCGCCGCCCGAGGTCGTGCGCGTCGCGATCACGTGCCGGATCGGCGACCCGTTGGTCACCGCCCTCGGGAGCCACGTAGCCTGCCCGCCGTGGCGACCCTGCCGTTCTTCTCGCTCCCGGGCATGGCCGCCGACGTGGAGCGGATCGAGGCGGCGCTGGTCGCGTCGGTGCAGACCGGCGACGCGTACCTGAACGAGATCGCGTCGCACCTCATCGTGGCCGGGGGCAAGCGCCTGCGGCCGGTGCTGACGGTGGTGGCCGCGCAGGTCGCGGGCGGGCCGTCGTCGGACGACGCCGTGCAGGGCGGCATCGCGTGCGAGCTCGTCCAGACCGGCTCGCTGTACCACGACGACGTCATGGACGAGGCGGCCACGCGCCGCGGCGTGGAGACCGTGAACGCGAAGTGGGGCAACCTGCAGGCGATCCTCGCCGGGGACTTCCTGCTCTCGCGGGCGTCGGAGATCGCGGCCTCGCTCGGGACCGAGGTGGCGGCGCTCCTCGCACGCACCATCGGCCGCCTCTGCGAGGGCCAGATCGAAGAGCTCCGCCACACCTACAACGCCGCGCGGCCGGAGACCTCCTACGTCGCGTCGATCGCGGGCAAGACCGCCTCGCTGTACGCGACGTCGGCCCGCATCGGCGGCATCGTCGCCGGCGTGGACCGGCCGTCGATCGACGCGCTGACCCGCTACGGCGAGGCCTTCGGCATGGTGTTCCAGATCGTCGACGACGTCCTGGACGTCACCGCGACCGACGACCAGCTCGGCAAGCCGGCGGGCCACGACATGGTCGAGGGCGTCTACACGCTCCCCGTGCTGCGCACGCTGCAGGCGGGGGGCATCGCCGCCGCCTCGCTGCTCGACCTGCTGGGCAAGCCCCTCGAGCCGGCCGAGCGCGACAAGGCGCTCGAGATCGTCCGCGCCAACGGCGGCGTGGCCTCGGCCCGGGAGACGGCGCGCGAGTGGGCCGACGTCGCCGTCCACGCCTGCGACGCGCTGCCCGCCACCGAGGCGACCGAGGCGCTGCGGACCGCACCGGCGGCGCTGCTCGCCTCCGTCGCGTGAACGGCCGCCGTCACGCCTCGGGCGCGAGCTCGAGCAGCCGCCCCGCCGCGCCGTAGGTGGCCTCGGGCAGCCCGCGGACGTCCGGCCGGAGGTGGCCGGTCATGATCCGGGCGGTCCCCGCCGTCAGCGCCCTCGACCTCAGGATCGCCGAGGAGGCGTGGCGCATCAGCGCCGGCCGCGCCGCGAGGCGGGCGAAGAGCCGGCCGGCCTTGAAGTAGTCGCCGAACCGGGCGTCGTAGCGGCGCGGGTACTCCTGCAGGACGCTCGCGTCGTCGGCCAGCAGCGCCTCGTGGACCACCTCCGCCGCGATCCTCGCGGTCTCGAAGGCGCCGACGAGGCCGTCGCCGTCGAACGGGTTCACCGCCGCGGCGGCATCGCCCACGATCAGGAACGTGGGACCGGCGAGGGGGCCGACCGAGCCGCCGAGCGGGATCCGCCCGCCCGCCGCCTTGGCCGCCGGCCGCCGAGGGTCGATCCCCCAGCGGTCGGCGATCCGCACGGCGTGCTCCGAGAGCACGGCGGTCGTGTTCAGGCTCTTCACGTCGCGGTAGGTGGACAGCACACCGACGCCGACGTTCACCCTCCCGTCGCCGAGCGGGAAGGCCCAGCCGTAGCCGGGCATCGCCGCGCCGGCCCGGTCGGTGAGGTCGAAGCTGGTCTCGAGCCACGGCTCGTCGTGGCGGGGCGAGTCCCAGTAGGCCCGAGCCGCCATCGCGTACGGCCACTCGCGGGCCCGGAACGTGCCGACCGCCCGGCCGAAGCGCGAGTTCGCGCCGTCGGCCACGACGACGTAGCGCGCCCGCAGCTCGATGGGCGCGGCGCCGCCGTCGCGCCGCAGCACCCGTGCCCCGCGGACGAAGCCGCGCTCGACCACGGGCTCGACGGCCTCGTGACCCTCCAGGATCGTCGCGCCAGCGGCGCGCGCGCGGTCGGCGACGAGCAGGTCGAGGTCGCGGCGCGCGACCACCAGGCCGTGGGCGGGGAGGTCCACGTGGGACGGCCACGCCACCTGCACGGCGCGGTCGTGCGCGACCACGCGCACGCCGAGCGTGCGGTGCGCGCCCGCCAGGGCGTCGGCGAGGCCCATCTCGTGCAGCTGGTGCACCGCCCTCGGCGACAGCGAGTCGCCGCACGTCTTGGAGCGCGGGTGGGTGCGGCGCTCGACCACCGTGACCGCGTGCCCGCCGCGCGCGAGCCAGTGGGCGGTCGCCGCGCCGGCGGGGCCGCCGCCGACCACCAGCACGTCGGCGGTGGTCACGACGGCGAGGCCGGTCTCAGGGGGCCGACGGCGGGCTGCCGGGCCGGGGGTCGGTGCCGATCTCGAGCGTCCCCTCCAGCACGTCCGCGGAGGTGCCGAAGTTGAGGGTGCCGCCCTCGAAGCCGACCCAGGCCTCGGCCTCGGGGCTGCACCACGTCTCGTACTCCTCGAGGTACTCGCCCGTCGGATCGGCCCCGCCGAGGGTGTAGCGCTCGTGGCACACGACGGCCAGGATCTCGGCCTCGCTGAGGACGCCCTCCTGCGCCGGCATCAGCCCACGCGCGCCGGTGATGTGCGGCCCGCCCTCGCGCTCGGGGTTGCCGTACACGTCGATGCCGGCCGCCGCGTAGCCCTGGGTGCCGTGGTACACGAACGCCAGCTGGTCCTCGATGTGCGGGAAGGTCTTCAGCACCTCGCCTGCGGAGAACTGGTAGCCGAGGCCGCCCTCGCCGCCGCCGCCGTGGCACCCGGCGCACCCGGACGAGCCGTAGATCTCGGCGCCCTCGCCCACGGGCCCGGCCGCCACCTGCTCCGTCGGCGTGAGGCCACGGCCGTACATGAACACCCACAGCGGCAGGAACGACAGCGTCGCCATCGCCCAGAACGGGATCTTCTTGCGCTGCTTGGCCGCCGCGACGTACGGCGGGTCCGGCTTCGGCGGGGGCGGCGCGGCCGGGGCCGCGGCCTGCCGGGCGGGCGCCGCGGGAGCCGCCGGCGCCGGGGCCGTGGACCCGACCGTCGCCGGGGCGGAGGCGGCCGGTGCCGCGTCGGCGGCCGGCGCCTCGCCACCCGCCTTCGAGCGTGCGGCCTGGCTCCGCTTCAGCAGGTGCTCGGGGATCTCGGTCACGGCGGCTCACGATAGACCGGGCACCTCGCGCGTGCGGAATCCCGACGTGGCGCCCGACGGACCCCGTCGACGTGTCGTCGGCCACGGTGCGCGTGCACGAGCGCACAACGGGTCGTGCCGGCGGGGGCCCCGTGGTAGACCGGGAAGCGGCCGATGTGACGGGTGATCCAGGTGGCTCCTCGGGACCGAAATGGTGTCGTCGGGAGGCGCGTGGCTACAGTTCAGCGCAACGGTTCGTGCAGATTTTCACGAGGCTGACCCGGCCGTCCGGCTGCACAGCGACCACGAGATCCGATCGAGCGAGGGAGGAGGCCCACGGTGCAGATCGCCATCGACGTCCTGGCGTGGCCCGGGGTCAACGTCGCGTTCCTCTTCTCCTTCTTCCTCGCCACCGGCCTGGCGCTCGTCGCGATCCCCTACGGCAAGCGCCGCGGCACCGACCGCAGGGCCACCTGGGGCGAGGCGATGTTCGCGTCGATGTACGCGTTCGGGGTGATGTTCCTCGCCTTCGGCGTCGTGCCCCACCAGTGGATCGACCACGCCGACAAGAACCTGGGCTGGACGAAGACCAAGATCATCCACGGGCCGGGCGGCATCCTGAAGCCCCAGGCGCTCGGCGGGAACTTCCCGTTCACGCTCCAGTACGAGGCGGTGCGCGACATCGTCGTGGTGCTCATCCACGTGTGGTTCTTCGGTCTGCTCATCTTCCTGTGGGGGAAGTGGCAGCGCCGTGGCCAGGTCTCGACGTCGACCGAGCTCGCCACGAGCACCTACGGCCGGCCGCTGGTGAAGAAGGCCTGAGCCGTGGCACGCACCGACGCCAACCCCCCGATGATGCCGTTCACCGACGAGTACCAGCTCGTCGAGGTGGACGCGGACTACCTCACGAAGGCCGTCAAGCCGAAGCAGTTCATCCACATCGACCAGACCGAGTGCATCATGTGCGAGGGCTGCGTCGACATCTGCCCGTGGAAGTGCATCCACATGGTCGCTCCCGAGGCCATCGCCGAGGCCTCGGGGACCGAGCAGCCGGGCGAGGACCCGAGCGACCAGGTGGTCTTCATCATCGACGACGACATCTGCACCCGCTGCGCGCTGTGCGTCGACCGCTGCCCGACGGGCGTGATCATCCTCGGCAAGGTCGGCGCGCCGGACGCCCGGGGCGACCAGCACGTCCGCACGAACAACCACGGCTACTCCTACGGCATGCGCCTGTAGGGATCGAAGAGGAACCCACCGAGATGGCCAAGATCATCGACGACCGCCCTCGCCCCACGTTGAAGGAGCGCGCCTCCAAGGTGACCGAGGGCGTGCAGGGCAGCCAGGCGTGGAACAGCATCTTCCGCCCGGGTTCCATCTTCCGCAAGGGCTACACCGACAGCCCCCGCAACCGCAGCTACGTCGTCATGAACTCGGTGCTGTACCACCTGCACCCGGTCAAGGTGAAGCGCCACGCGGTCAAGGTCAGCTACACGCTCTGCCTGGGCGGGCTGAGCTTCTTCCTGTTCATCCTGCTCACCGTCACCGGCATCTTCCTGATGTTCTTCTACCGCCCGGAGGCGACGCAGGCGTGGAACGACATCTCGAACCTGCAGACCTCGGTCACGTTCGGGTTGCTGGTGCGGAACATGCACCGGTGGGGCGCGCACCTGATGGTGCTGAGCGTGTTCCTCCACATGGCCCGCGTCTTCTACCACGGCGCGTACAAGGCGCCCCGGGAGTTCAACTGGGTCATCGGCGTGGTGCTGCTGATGCTGACGCTGCTGCTCAGCTTCACCGGTTACCTGCTCCCGTGGGACCAGCTGGCGCTGTGGGCCGTCGCGGTGGGCACCAACATGATGGGCTACACGCCGGTGTTCGGCAGCGAGGTGCGCTTCGTGCTGCTCGGCGGCCGCGAGATCGGGGCGGAGACCCTGTTGCGCTGGTACGTGCTCCACGTGCTGATGCTGCCGTTCGTGATCGTGATCTTCATGGCCATCCACTTCTGGAGGGTCCGCAAGGACGGCGGGATCTCGGGGCCGCTGTGAACCGGGCGAGGCACCTCACCACCACACGGGGCCCGGCCGACCGGCCGGTCCGCGGGAAGGGAGCGATCTCATGACCGAGATCCCGGAGCACCTCCTGAAGCGCGCCCAGGCGGCGCGCGAGAAGGCCGCCGCGTCCGGCGGCGAACCCGCTGCCCAGGCCGGCGCGGACGCGCCCGCGGCCGGCGCCTCCGCCGCGGCGTCCGACCCGCGCATCCCGGCGCACCTGCTCGAGCGCAGCAAGGCCGCGCGCAGCAAGGCCGGCGGCGAGGCCGCGGAGGGTGGCGGCGGCGGCGGCGTCGCGCTGCAGGAGAAGGTGGCGAGCGTGGTCACCGCCGCGCCCGCCGCTGCGGGGATCCCGGTCGGAGCCGGCCCCGGCGGCCACACGCAGCGCCTCCTGACGGTGGTCAAGAGCGGGTCGATCCAGGACGTCAAGGCGTCCCCGGTGGACAAGGTCCACACCTGGCCGCACCTGCTCGCCGCCGAGTTCGTGGCGGCGTGCGCGTGCCTCGCGTTCACGTTCCTGTTCTCCATCTGGGTCAACGCCCCGCTGCTGCAGCTGGCCAACGCCAACCAGACGCCGAACCCGTCGAAGGCCCCTTGGTACTTCCTCGGCCTGCAGGAGCTGCTGACGATGTTCCACCCGATGATCGCGGGGGTGACGATCCCCGGCGTCGGCCTGATCGTGCTGATCCTCGCGCCGTACATCGACAAGAACCCGTCCAACAAGCCCGAGGACCGCAAGTTCGCGACCTCGCTGATGACCGTGCACCTCATGTTCTGGGCGGTGCTGGTGATGATCGGCTCGTTCTTCCGTGGGCCGGGCTTCAACTTCACCCTGCCGTGGCGCGACGGCCTGTTCTTCGAGCTGTGAGGTCGTCATGAGCCCTGCGATCGTCATCACCATCGTCGTCGCCGTCGTCGTCGTGCTCGGTGCCGTCGGCTTCGTCACCGCCGCCCGGCGCAGCGACGTCCGCGGCGCCGGCGCCCTCAGCCGCGAGACGCGCTCGCGCGACAAGGACGCCGAGATCGACCTGCCGCGGGCCCGCCCGACCGGGCGCGACGTCGAGCGCGCCGCGACCGCCTCGCGCCAGCCCGGTACCGGCATCGAGCGGGCCGACTCGATGGCCCCGGCCGTGTGGGTGCCGCCGGACCCCGAGGCGCTCGGCGTCAGCCGCCGGCAGTTCTTCAACCGGGCGACCGTGACGCTGATGAGCGCCGGCCTGGGCACCTTCGCCGCCGCCGGCTTCGTCGCCTTCCTGTGGCCGATCGCCTCGTCCGGCTTCGGCGGCAAGGTCCGCCTCGGCCGGATCGACGAGATCCTGGGCACGATCCGTGGCGAGGCGCAGGGCTTCTTCTACTCCTCCGAGGCGCGGTCGTGGGTGACCGAGTACCCCGCGGGGGCGCTGCCCAAGGCGCGCGGCGTCTACGACGGGGCGGTGCTCACCGGCATGGAGGCCGGGATCGTGGCGCTGTACCAGAAGTGCCCGCACCTCGGGTGCCGGGTGCCGGACTGCCGGAGCAGCCAGTGGTTCGAGTGCCCCTGCCACGGCTCCCAGTACAACCGCGTCGGCGAGAAGAAGGCCGGTCCCGCACCGCGCGGCATGGACCACTTCCCGGTCGAGATCAGCGGCTCCGGCGAGGTCGTGATCGACACCGCCGTCGCGATCGCCGGGGCGCCGATCGGCACGAACACCACCGGCCAGGAGGCCGAGGGCCCGCACTGCATCACCGGGGGTCACTGACCACATGCTCGCTCTGGCAACCACGGCGATCGCGTGGGTGATCCTCGTCGTCGTCCTCGCCGGCTGGATCTTCTACTACTTCGCCAACCGCAACGCGGCGCGCGCCGAGCTCGGCTCGGAGATCGAGCTGGCCGCGAACCGCAAGCCCTACTACGACGACGAGGTCCTCGAGGGGAGCCGTCTCGAGCGGGTCCAGCTGCTCGGGTTGATCTTCCTGGTCATGATGGTCGTCGGCCTGCCGCTGTACTGGATCTTCGAGCCGGCGCGGCAGTCGGGCGCGACCGACCAGAAGGACGCGACGTTCATCGGCTGGGGCAGCGAGCTGTACGCCACCACCGAGGAGGGCGGCTTCAACTGCGCCGGCTGCCACGGACCGACCGGCGGCGGCGGGCAGGCGCCGTGGACCCTCACCGACGTGAACACCGGCGAGGTCGAAGCGGTCAGCTGGTACGCGCCGGCGCTCGACACGATCTTCTACCGCTACGACGAGAGCGAGGTGGAGTTCATCCTCGTCTACGGCCGTCCGTTCTCGCCGATGTCGCCGTGGGGCCTCGCGGGCGGCGGGCCGCTGAACGACCAGCAGATCGACACGCTCATCGCGAAGCTGCAGAGCCTGCAGATCGAGCGCATCGGCTGCGCACCGGGCGAGGACGACCCCCGCACCTGCCCCTCGGGGGAGCTGCCCGAGGACGAGAAGGCGACCATCGCGGAGGCGGCGCTGCAGGCGGCGCAGGAGCTCGTCGACGAGGGCGCGTACGACGACGTCGACGCGGCCATGGGCGAGGCGCTGTTCAACCTCGAGCTCAACAGCGGCGCCTACTCCTGCGCCCGGTGCCACACGCAGGGCTGGAGCTACGGCCAGCCCGGCGAGCCGGGACAGGGTGCGTTCGGGTGGAACCTCACCGGCGGCGCCACCGCCTCGCACTTCCCGAGCGAGGCCGACCAGATCGAGTTCATCAAGGCCGGTTCCGAGAACGGCCGCCGGTACGGCCTGCAGGGCCAGGGGAGCGGTCGCATGCCGGCGTTCGGCGCGATGCTGACCGACGAGCAGATCCAGGCCATCGTCGAGTACACGAGGACCCTCTGACATGAGCGTGCTGGCCGTCGGCTGGGAGCCGGAGCTCCGCGGGATCCTCACCGTCTTCATCGGCGTGGTGGTCCTGATGGGGAGCACGTACCTGATCCTCGGGACGAACATCGGCGCCCGCCTCGGGTTCCTCGTGGCGTTCTCCGCCCTCGCCGGGTGGATGTTCATCATGGGCGCCATCTGGTGGGCCTACGGCATCGGCCTGCAGGGACCGATGCCCACGTGGGAGCCCGTGCCGGGCCGCACGATCCTGCAGGGGCCCCAGGCCCTCAGCCAGTCCGGCGCGCTGACCGAGCCGGTGCAGGTCGCCGCGGACATGCCGTTCCCCGAGCAGGCCCTGGCGATCGACGAGCGCTTCACCGCCGAGGGCTGGGAGAAGCTCGACGAGTCCGCGCCGTCGTACGGCCAGGCCGGATCGGCGGCCGGCGAGCTGCTCGAGGAGTCGGGCGCGCTGTCGGCCGGGCGGTTCGAGGTCGTCAACGTGTTCGACAAGGGCGGCGAGCGCTACCCCAACTTCTTCGACGGCAAGGTCGACCTGCTCGCGTTCTGGCACAAGCCCCACCACGTGGTGGTCGAGGTCGCACCGCTGATCCAGCAGCGCACGGAGCCCGGCCGCGCGCCGGCGCCGGCCGTGATCGACGAGGACCAGCCGCACCAGTACGTGTACATGATCCGCGACATGGGCGCGCGGCGCCAGCCGGCGGGGTTCATCACGGGCGGCTCGCTGATCGTGTTCCTCGTGTGCTGCTGGCTGCTGCACCGCCGCGACCGCCGCGTGCAGGTCAACCGCGGCCAGCTGGCGTTGCCGGCGAGGGCCTAGCGTGGGCCAGTACCTCCCCGTCGTGGTGCTGATGGTGCTGGCGATCGTGTTCGGCGCGCTCAGCTTCGGCGCCTCCCGGCTGCTCGCCCCGCGCCGGCCGTCGACGGCGAAGGAGGCACCGTACGAGTCGGGCATCGTGCCGAGCCGCGAGCCGCCCGAGCGCTTCCCGGTCACCTTCTACGTCGTCGCGATGCTGTTCATCATGTTCGACATCGAGATCGTCTTCATCTACCCGTACGCGGTCGACCGGGCGTTCCTCGGCAGCTACGCGTTCTGGGAGATGCTCGCGTTCAGCGTCGTGTTCTTCGCCGCCTTCGTCTACGTCGTCGCCCGCGGCGCGCTCGACTGGGGTCCCGTGAACCGGGCGCGGCGCATCGACGACGCGGTCTCCCCGGCGCGGACGGCATCGAGCACGATCCGGCGCGTCGGGGCGGAAGGTCGCGTGGAGGAGGCAGCCTGATGGGCATCGTCGACGACGTGCGCGAGCACGGCCTGGCCGGGCTCGACCACAACTTCATCACCGGCAAGATCGAGGACCTGGTGCAGTGGTCGCGGGCGCGCAGCAGCTGGCCGGCGTCGTTCGGCCTCGCCTGCTGCGCGATCGAGATGATGGCCACCGGCGCCGCGCACTACGACCTCGCCCGCTTCGGCATGGAGGTCTTCCGGGCCTCGCCGCGCCAGGCCGACATCATGATCGTCGCCGGCCGGGTGAGCCAGAAGATGGCCCCCGTGCTCCGCCAGGTCTACGACCAGATGATGGAGCCGAAGTGGGTCATCTCGATGGGCGTCTGCGCGAGCAGCGGCGGGATGTTCAACAACTACGCCATCGTCCAGGGGGTCGACCAGATCGTGCCCGTCGACGTGTACGCGCCCGGCTGCCCGCCGTCGCCGGAGACGCTGATCCACACGATCGAGCAGCTGCACGAGATGATCGAGAACGGCGAGATCACCCGACGGCGCGCGGCCACGGGCGCCGGCGCCGACGTGCGCATCACCGAGATCCCGGCGTCACCCGACCCGGTGCCGGTGCTGCTCGGGAAGCGCTGAGGCCGCCATGTCCGACGTCGAGGTCGCGTCGCAGGACGCCGCGCCCGAACCGCCCCCCACCCTGCACGGCTGCCCGGTCGCCGGCCGCCCCGGACAGGAGGTGCTGTTCGTCCCGCGCGAGCGCTACGTCGAGGTCGTGAAGGCGCTGCTGGCCGACGGGTTCGAGATGTGCGTCGACCTCACCGCCGTCGACTACCTGCTGCGCCCCGGGCGCGTCCTGCCGGTCGCCGGCGTCGTCGCCGAGCGCTTCGAGGTGGTGGTGAACCTGCTGTCGCTGACGCAGCGCCGCCGGCTGCGCCTGCGCGTGCAGGTCCCCGAGGCCGATCCCGCCGTGGCGACGCTGTTCGACCTGCACCCGACGACGGAGGCGATGGAGCGCGAGGTGTACGACATGTTCGGCATCACCTTCACCGACCACCCGGACCTCACCCGGATCCTCATGCCGGAGGACTGGGAGGGCCATCCCCTGCGCAAGGACTACGAGGTGGGCCGCATCCCCGTGCAGTTCAAGGGCACGCCCAACTGATGGCCCGCACCCCGGGAGGAGCGTCATGAGCATCCTCGACACGATCGAGCAGTCGAACGAGCCGGCCCAGTCGCTCAAGCCGCGCAGCGAGCTCACGGCGCGGGAGCTGCTGCGCGAGGTCGGCGCGGTGCTGCGGATGAGCGAGGCCGACGCCGCCAAGCTCGGCGACGCGCCGGTCGACCCCGACGAGGACCAGACCATGGTCATCAACATGGGCCCGCAGCACCCGAGCACCCACGGCGTGCTGCGCCTCATGCTCGAGCTGCAGGGCGAGACCGTGCTGCGTTGCAAGCCCGTGATCGGCTACCTCCACACCGGGATGGAGAAGACCGGCGAGGAGCTCACCTACCTGCAGGGCCCCACGAACGTCACGCGGATGGACTACGTCAGCCCGTTCAGCAACGAGCTGGTGTTCTCGCTCGCGGTCGAGGAGCTGCTCGGCATCGCCGGTGACATCCCCGAGCGCGCGGTGTGGATCCGGATGCTCATGAGCGAGCTGAACCGGATGAGCAGCCACCTGCTGTTCCTCGCGACGAACGGCATGGATCTCGGCGCGGTGTCGATGATGATCTACGGCTGGCGCGAGCGCGAGGAGGTGCTGCGGTTCTTCCAGAAGGTCACGGGCCTGCGGATGAACCACAACTACATCCGCCCCGGCGGTGTCGCGGCCGACCTCCCGGCGGGCTGGCGGGACGACGTCCTCGGCCTGCTCGACCTGATCGGGCCGCGCCTCGACGAGTACGACACCCTGATGACCGGTCAGCCGATCTGGCGGGAGCGGCTCCAGGGCGTCGGCGTGATCACGCAGCAGGAGGCGCTGGCGCTCGGCGCGACCGGGCCGATCATGCGCGCCACCGGCCTCGCGTGGGACCTGCGCCGGGACATGCCGTACCTGCGCTACCCGGAGATCGAGTTCGACGTGATCGTCGGCTCCTACGGCGACGCCTTCGACCGCTACGCCATCCGCCTCAACGAGGTACGCGAGAGCATGCGCATCGTCCGCCAGATCCTCGACCGGATGCCGCCCGGCGACTACCGGATCCAGGACAAGAAGGTCACCCCGCCGCCGCGGGCCCGCATCGACGAGTCGATGGAGGCGCTGATCCACCACTTCAAGATCTTCACCGAGGGCTTCAAGGTGCCGGAGGGCGAGGTCTACGTGGCGGTGGAGAGCGCCCGTGGCGAGATCGGGTGCTACATCGTCAGCGACGGCACGTCGACGCCCTACCGGATGCACGTGCGCGGCCCGAGCTTCGTCAACATCCAGTGCCTCCCGCACATGATGCGCGGCGGCCTGATCGCCGACGCCGTGGCCGTGATCTCGAGCGTCGACCCCGTGCTCGGCGAGGTCGACCGTTGAGCCGGTTGAGCGACGAGAACCTCCGGACCGCGCTCGAGATCATCGGCCGCGTGCCACGGCCGCGCAGCGCCCTGCTGCCCCTGCTCCACCTCGCGCAGGAGCAGGACGGGTACGTGACGGAGGAGGCGATGGCCCACATCGCGGAGCTCGTGGGGATCACGGCCGCCCAGGTGTACGGCACCGCCACGTTCTACGAGATGTTCAAGTTCGGCCCCGTCGGGCGCTACTGCGTGAACGTCTGCACCGGGATCTCCTGCCACCTCGACGGGGCGTGGGAGCTGCTGGAGCACGCCGAGCACGCGCTCGGCGTCAAGGCCGGCGTCACCACCGACGACGGGATGTTCACCGTCGCGGGTGTCGAGTGCATCGCCGCCTGCACGGAGGCGCCGGCCGTGGCGGTCAACTACCGCTACCGGCACCGGGTCACGACCGACGACCTCGACCGCCTGCTCGAGGACCTGCGCGCCGGCCGGTTGAAGGACGAGATCCCCCCGCACGGCACGCTCGCGCGGGTCCGCCAGCGGACGCCCGACAACTGGGCCGACACGGGACGGCGCGCACAGCTGGAGGTCGACGCACGATGAGCGGCGAGCAGACGGTCACCCACTACCACGTCCCGGGCCTGGTGCCGGCGGGTCCCAAGCTGGTCACGAGCCGCTTCGACGTGCCCGACGGCCACACCTACGACGGCTACGTCCGCACCGGCGGGTACACGGCGCTGCGCAAGGCGCTGACGCAGATGACGCCCCAGCAGGTGCACGACGAGGTCAAGACCAGCGAGATGCAGGGCCGCGGCGGTGCGGGGTTCCCGGCGGGCACGAAGTGGGGCTTCCTGCCGGCGGGGGTGTTCCCGCGCTACCTGGTGGTCAACGGCGACGAGAGCGAGCCGGGCACCTACAAGGACCGGCTGCTCATGGAGCGCGACCCGCACCAGCTGATCGAGGGCGTCCTGATCGCGGCCTACGCGATCGGCGCCGCGCAGGCGTTCCTGTACGTGCGCGGCGAGATGGCCCTCGCCCAGGAGCGCGTCGCGCAGGCGCTGAACGACGCGTACGCGCACGGCCTGATCGGCCGCGACATCCTCGGCACCGGGTTCTCGGTCGACGTCGTGCTCTGCTGGGGCGCCGGGGCGTACATCGTGGGCGAGGAGACGGCGCTGATCGAGTCGCTCGAGGGCGAGCGCGGGATGCCACGGTTGAAGCCGCCCTACTTCCCGGCCGCCAAGGGGCTGTACATGCAGCCGACGATCGTGAACAACGTGGAGACGCTGGCGAACGTCCCCTGGATCGTGAACGAGAGCGGGCAGTCGTTCCACGACATCGGCGCGCCCTCGAGCACGGGCATGCGGATGTTCGCGGTGAGCGGCCACGTCGAGCGCCCGGGCGTGTTCGAGGTGCCGAACGGCGTCACGACGTTCCGGATGCTGTTCGAGGCGCCGGAGTACTGCGGCGGCGTCCGCGCCGGGCGCTCGGTCAAGGCGTTCATCCCGGGCGGCGCGAGCGCGATGTGGTTCTACGAGGAGCACCTCGACCTGCCGCTCGACAAGCCGACGGTCGACCGCGCGGGATCGATGCTCGGGTCGGGCGCGATCGTGGTGATGGACGACACGACGGACATCGTCGCGGCGTGCTGGAACATCGTCCACTTCTTCAGCCACGAGAGCTGCGGCAAGTGCACGCCGTGCCGCGAGGGGACCACGTGGCTCGAGCGGATCCTGAAGCGGATCGTCACCGGCCACGGCCGCCCGGACGACCTGGACCTCCTGCTGGAGGTCAGCGAGATCATCAGCCCCGGCATCGCGTGGCCGCCGCGCCAGACCACGATCTGTCCCCTCGGACCGTCGGCGGTGAGCCCGATCGCGTCCGCCATCCGCCGGTTCCGCCACGAGTTCGAGCACTACATCGAGCACGGCCGGCCCGTCGACGGCGTGGTGCGCCCGCCGATCCACGCGCTCGAGACCGGAGTCGCCGCGCATGTCTGACACCGGCACGACGAGGCCGACGACCACCGACGCGGTCACCGAGGAGCCGCCGCAGCCGGAGCCGGAGCCGCGCGTCGCGATCACCGTCGACGGGCGCCCGCACGCCGCGCGCCCCGGCCAGCTCGTGATCGACGCCTGCGAGGACGCCGGCACCTACGTGCCCCGGTTCTGCTACCACCCGCGCATGGAGCCGGTCGGGATGTGCCGCCAGTGCCTGGTCGAGGTGGAGGGTCCCCGTGGCCCGATGCTCGTGGTCAGCTGCATGACGCCGGTCGCCGAGGGTCAGGTGGTCCACACGGAGACCGACACCGTCCGGCGCGCCCAGGAGGGCGTGCTCGAGATGCTGCTCGCCAACCACCCGCTCGACTGCCCCGTGTGCGACAAGGGCGGCGAGTGCCCGTTGCAGGACCAGGCCTTCAGCCACGGTCCGGGCGAGACGCGCTACGTCGAGGAGAAGCGGCACTACGAGAAGCCGATCCCGCTCAGCGACCTCGTCCTGCTCGACCGCGAGCGGTGCATCCTGTGCGACCGCTGCACGCGCTTCGCCGACGAGGTGGCGGGCGACCGGCTGATCCACTTCATCGACCGCGGCAACTCCACGCAGGTCAACACGTTCCCCGACGAGCCGTTCGCGAGCTACTTCAGCGGCAACACGGTCCAGATCTGCCCGGTCGGCGCGCTGACGTCGGTGTCGTACCGGTTCAAGGCGCGGCCGTGGGACCTCGACCAGCGGGAGAGCACCTGCACCACGTGCTCCGTGGGCTGCCGGATGGTGGTGCAGTCGAGCCGCGACGTCCTCGTCCGGTACAACGGCGTCGACATCGACAGCGTCAACTGGGGGTGGCTGTGCGACCGCGGCCGCTACGACCACCAGTCGGTCTCCAGCCCGGAGCGCCTCGACGGCCCGCTGGTGCGCACCGCCGAGGGGCTCGCGCCCGCCCGGTGGGGCACCGCGGTCCAGGTCGCCGGGCAGCTCATCGGCGACGCCGTCCGCGCCGGCGGCCCCGAGAGCGTGGCCGTGCTCGGCGGCGCGCGCGGCAGCAACGAGGACGCGTTCGCGTGGGCGCGCCTCGCGCACGAGGTGATCGGCACGCCGAACGTGTCCGCGCAGCTCGCCGACGGCCTCCCCGTCGGCGTGCTCGGCATGGAGCGGGCGACGATCGGCGACGTCGCGTCGGCCACCACGATCGTGCTCCTCGGGCCGGACCTGAAGGAGGAGCTGCCCGTCCTGTACCTGCGGGTGCGCCACGCGGCCCAGCGGCGCACGTCGCGGATCCTCGAGCTCACGCCGAAGCCGACCGGGCTGACCGGCGTCGCGTGGAAGAGCATCGCCTACGAGCCGGGCACGCAGGCCGCCGCGGTGCAGCGCGCGCTCGCAGATCCCGAGATCGCCGCGCAGCTCGCTCGCGGCAGCGTCGCGATCGTCGTGGGGCGCGCGAACCTCGCCGAGTCGTCGGCACCGACGATCGAGGCGCTGGCCGCGCTGCGCAGCGCGCTGCCCGGGGCCAAGGTGCTGCCGGCGCTGCGGCGCGGGAACGTCGTCGGCGCGCTGCAGCTCGGCATGCGACCCGGGCCCGGCGGCCTCGACTCGCGTGGCATCCTGCGCGCGGCGGCCGAGGGGCGCATCGAGTGCCTGGTGCTCGTCGGCAGCGACCCGCTGTCGGACTTCCCCGACACCGAGCTGGCGCGACGTGCGCTGGCCGGCGTGCGCCGCCTGATCGCGGTCGACACCTTCCTCAACGCGAGCTCGAAGCTGGCCGACCTCGTCCTCGCCGCGAGCGCGTTCGGCGAGAAGTCCGGCACCACCACGAACGTCGAGGGCCGCGTCAGCACCCTGTTCCAGAAGGTGACGCCGCGCGGCACGACCCGGCCGGACTGGATGATCGCGCTCAACCTCGCCGACGCGCTGGGCACCTCGTTCGGCTGGGCCTCCGTCGGCGACGTCACCGCCTCGATCGCCGCGACCGTGCCGTGGTACTCGCACGTGACGCCCGAGGCGGTCGCCGCGACGCGCGAGGGGGTGCTCAGCGGCGTACCGTCCGGGATCGACCCGGTCGAGGTGGTGTCGTCCGCCGCGGCGCGGAACAGCTATGACTTCAGGCTCGTGGTGAGCAGGAAGCTCTACGACGCCGCCGTCGGCACCGCCATGAGCCCGGTGCTCGCGCCGCTCGCCCCCGGCGCCGCGGCGTACATGCACCCGCTCGACATCGAGCGCGCCGGCGCCGTCGCGGGCGCCGACGTCCGGCTCACCAGCCCCAAGGCGAGCATCGTCATGCGTGCCGTGCCCGACGCGAGCGTCGTGCGCGGCACCGTGTGGGTGCCGTTCAACCAGCCCGGCGGCTCGATCGGCGAGCTCATCGACTGCGACGCGCCGGTCACGGACGTCCGGGTGACCAACCTGTGATCGCGCTCGACCCGCTCCTGATCGGCGACCTCACGCTCGGCGACGTCGCGATCGTGCTGCTGAAGGTCGTCGTGATCTTCGTCCTCGGCCTCGTCGCGACGATGCTGATGGTGTGGTTCGAGCGCAAGGCCATCTCGGGGATGCAGAACCGCATCGGCCCGAACGTGGCCGGCCCGTTCGGGATCCTGCAGACCCTCGCCGACGGCATCAAGCTGTTCTTCAAGGAGGACCTGATCCCCGACCGGTCGGACCGCTTCGTGTTCAAGCTCGCGCCGTACCTGTCGTTCGTGCCGGCGTTCCTCGTGTGGTCCGTGATCCCCCTCGGTGGCGACTTCCGCGACGGCAACGGCGGCGTCGTCGAGTGGTTCGGGCACCGCACGACCGTGCAGCTCGCCGACCCGCAGGTGGGCGTGCTGCTGCTGCTCGCGCTCAGCTCGATCGCCGTGTACGGCGTGATGCTGGCCGGGTGGGCCTCGGGATCGAAGTACCCGCTGCTCGGCTCGGTGCGCGCGTCCGCGCAGATGGTCAGCTACGAGGGTGCGCTCGCCTTGAGCATCGCGTCGGTGCTGCTGGTGTCCGGGACGCTCAGCACCCGGGGCATCGTCGCCGCGCAGGACAGCCTCGACGACTGGCACGTGGTGGCGACGGGGATCCTGCCGTTCGTCATCTTCCTCATCGCCGCGACGGCGGAGCTGAACCGGCCGCCGTTCGACCTCGTCGAGGCCGAGCAGGAGCTGGTCGGCGGGTTCAACACCGAGTACTCGAGCATCCGGTTCGCGCTGTTCTTCCTGGCCGAGTTCATGAACACGATCACGATGAGCGGTGTGATCGTGACGCTGTTCTTCGGCGGCCCGCAGCCGATCTCGATCGGCGACACCACGCTCGACATCCCGCTCGTGCCGAACGGCCTCGAGGGCACGATCTGGTTCTTCCTCAAGCTGCTCGTGTTCCTCTACGTCTACGTGTGGTTCCGGGCGACGCTGCCGCGGCTGCGCTACGACCAGCTGATGAACCTCGGGTGGAAGGTGCTCATCCCGCTCGCGCTGGCCTGGTTCCTGGTGCTCGCCGCGTTCCGCCTCGGTGACGACGAGGACTGGAACCCCTGGGTCGTCGGACTGGTGGTCGCGGCCGTCGCCGGCGTCTGCACCCTCCTGCTCACCGCCGCCACCACCGTGAGCGCGCGCAACCGCGAGCGCGAAGGAGCGATGTTCTGATGGGCTACCTCGGAGGTTTCCTCGTCACCCTGCGCCAGCACCGCGCGTTCGGCGGCGACCGCGTGACGACGCCGTACTCCGGCGGCCGCCAGGCGAAGAAGGGCAAGCCGCGCAAGGACGAGAAGATGCCCAAGCCGGCGCGCGTCCACGGCCGTCACGTCCTCAACCGGTACGAGGACGGGATGGAGAAGTGCATCGGGTGCGAGCTGTGCGCCGGCGTCTGCCCGGCGAACTGCATCTACGTCCGCGGCGCCGACAACGACCCGCAGGACCCCGTGTCCCCCGGCGAGCGCTACGGCTACGTGTACGAGATCAACTACCTCCGCTGCATCCACTGCGACCTGTGCGTCGAGGCCTGCCCGACCGAGGCGATCACCGAGAGCAAGCTGTTCGAGTTCAGCTTCCGCCGCCGGGAGGACGCGATCTACACCAAGGCCGAGCTGGTCGTCGACGACGCGGGCCGGCCGAAGCAGCTGCCGTGGGAGGACTGGCGCGAGGGCGAGGACCTGCTGACGAGCGCGTGGATGCGCGCCACGTCCCCCTCCGGCGACGCGACGTTCGTCGGCGAGGTCGGCTGGAGCGGCGAGCTCGGCCACGGCGTGCGCGCCGCGGAGCCGCCGCAGGCCGTCGCGGACGCGGGCACGAAGACCGTGCGCAGCGTCGGACGAGCCCGCGCCGCGGCCGCGGGCGACGCCGCGTCGGCGCTGGACACGGCTGCGGTGAGCGGCGTGCCCACCCCCGTCACCGACGAGCCGCACCGCTGATGGAGCTGTTCGTCTTCGTCGTCGCGTCGATCATGGTGATCGGCGGCGCGATCGGGGTGATCGTCCGGCCCAACCCGGTGCACGCCGCGCTGAGCCTGATCCTGACCCTGTTCGGCGTCGCCGTCCACTTCGTCGCGCAGGAGGCGCACTTCCTCGCCGCGGTGCAGGTGATCGTGTACGCCGGCGCGATCGTCGTGCTGTTCCTGTTCGTGATCATGCTGCTCGGCGTCGACCGGGCCGAGGACCTGCGGATCGACCCGATCCCGGTCCAGCGCCCCCTGGCCGCGATCGTCGGCGTCGGGCTGCTCGCCACCCTCGCCGCCGGCATCGTCCAGGCCCGCTCGTCCGTGCGCAGCGGCACCGGCGCCGGCCTCGACGTCGCCACCGACAGCGGTGACCACGACGGCAACATCCGCCAGATCGCGCGCGACCTGTTCAGCGACCACGTCTTCGCGTTCGAGCTCACGTCGGTCCTGCTGGTCGTCGCCGTGGTCGGCACCGTGCTGCTGGCCCGGCGGCCCGAGCGCCACACCGGGGCCACGCGGTGAGCGCGCTGGTCGTCGCCGTGGCCGAGCCCACGGCGACGTGGTACCTCCTGCTCGCGGCCGCGCTCTTCACGATCGGCGCGGTCGGCGTGATGGTGCGGCGCAACCCGCTCGTGATGTTCATGTGCGTCGAGCTGATGCTGAACGCCGTCAACCTCAGCTTCGTCGCGCTCGCGCGCGACCTCGGCGACATCGGCGGTCAGACCACGGTGTTCTTCGTCCTCGTCGTCGCCGCTGCGGAGGTGGTCGTCGGGCTCGGCATCATCGTCGCGATCCTCCGCCGGCGCCCGAACGCGACGGCCGACGACCTCGCGGAGCTGAAGGGGTAGGAGATGCTCGATCTCGTCTGGCTCGTCCCCGCGCTCCCGCTGGCCGGGTTCCTCGTCATCCTGCTCCTCGGCCGTCGCCTCGGCGACCCCGCGGCCGGCTGGTTGGCCACGCTCGCCGTCGCCGGCTCGTTCGCCGTCAGCGCCGCCGTGTTCGTCGAGCTCCTGTCCAACGACGTCGAGGAGCGCTCGCACGTCGTCACCCTGTTCTCCTGGGTCCCCGTCGGCTCGTTGCAGGTCGACCTCGCGTTCCTCGCCGACCCGCTCAGCATCACGATGTGCCTGTTCGTCACCGGGATCGGCGCGCTGATCCACCTGTACTCGATCGGGTACATGCACGGCGACCCGCGGTACTCGAAGTTCTTCCTGTACCTCAACTTGTTCGTGCTGAGCATGCTCCTGCTCGTGCTCGGCGAGAACCTCCTCGTGACGTTCCTCGGCTGGGAGGGCGTCGGCACCTGCTCGTACCTGCTCATCTCGTTCTGGCACGAGCGTGAGAGCGCGGCGACCGCGGGCAAGAAGGCCTTCGTCACCAACCGCATCGGCGACTGGGGCTTCATGGTCGCGATGTTCTTCGCCTTCCAGGCCGTCGGCACCCTCAGCTACCTCGGCCTGAACGAGGCCGCCGAGAGCGGCGCGCTGGCGCGCACGACGGCCACGGCGATCGCGGCGATGCTGTTCGTCGGCGCGTGCGGCAAGTCGGCGCAGCTGCCGCTCTACGTGTGGCTGCCCGACGCGATGGCGGGCCCGACACCGGTCAGCGCCCTGATCCACGCCGCGACGATGGTGACGGCGGGCGTGTACCTGATGGTGCGGGTCAACCCGGTCATCACCGTGGCCGCGGACTGGATCCCGTGGCTGATCGCCATCGTGGGGGCCGCGACCGCGCTCTTCGCGGCGACGATCGCGGTCGCCCAGCACGACATCAAGCGCGTGCTGGCGTACTCGACCGTCAGCCAGCTCGGCTACATGTTCCTCGCCGTGGGCTCCGGCGCGTACGTGGCGGCGATCTTCCACATGGTCACCCACGCGTTCTTCAAGGCGCTGCTGTTCCTCGGGTCCGGCTCGGTGATCCACGGGATGCACGACGAGCAGGACATGCGCCGGATGGGCGCGCTGCGGGCGCTGATGCCCGTCACCGCCGTCACCTTCATCATCGGTTGGCTCGCGATCGCCGGCGTGCCGCCGTTCGCGGGCTTCTGGAGCAAGGACGAGATCCTCCTCTACGCGTTCGCGAAGAGCCCGGTGCTCTACGCGATCGGCCTGGTCACCGCCCTGCTCACGGCGTACTACATGACCCGCCAGGTGATCCTCGTCTTCTTCGGCCGGGCGCGCTGGGGCGCCGCCGACGCGCTCGACGGACCGCCGGCGAGCGACCACGCCGCGACGCACGCGGAGGGCGCGGAGGAGCCGACGGTCGCGTCCGCCGCCGTCGCGGCCGCCACGCCCGGGCCGCACCCCGGCGGTGGGCACCAGGCGCACGGCGAGCTGCACCCGCACGAGAGCCCGCCGACGATGCTGCTGCCGCTGGTGGTGCTCGCGGCCCTCTCGGTCGTCGGCGGCCTCATGCAGCTGCCGTTCTCCGACGACCTGCACCGGCTCGAGCACTGGCTGGAGCCCGTCGTCGAGTTCGGCGAGGCCGACATCCACGACACGTGGGCGTACGAGAACAAGTACGTCCTCCTGGTGGTCGCCTCCGTCGTCGCGGTCGCCGGCATCGCGGCCGGGATCCTCGTGTACGCGAAGCGCCGCGTGCGGGCGATCGAGCCCCGGGTGCTCGAGGAGGCGTGGTACTACGACCGCGCCGTCACCGACTTCGTCGGCGGTCCCGGCCGCCGCTCGTGGGACGCCGCGGCGTGGTTCGACCGGCAGGTGGTCGACGGCGCGGTCGACGGCGCCGGCCGGCTCGTGCGCGGATCGGCCGGCGAGATGCGCAAGGCCCAGAGCGGCTTCGTCCGCCAGTACGCGACCGGGCTCGGTGTCGGCGTGGTGCTGCTGCTCGGGTGGTTCGTCGTCGTGCGGGGGATCCTCTGATGGAGCCCGGCATCCGCGACTTCCCGATCCTGACCGCGCTCGTCGTCGTCCCCGCCGTGGGCGCGCTCGTGCTCGCCGTGCTGTCGAACCGTCGCCCCGAGTGGATCAAGGTCACCGCGCTGCTGCTCAGCACGTTCACCGGGGCGCTGTCGCTGTGGGCGCTGTCGTCGTTCGACACCGCCGACAGCGGGTTCCAGTACGTCAGCAAGCACCCCTGGATCGAGCCGTGGGGCATCTCGTGGCACCTCGGCCTCGACGGGATCTCGCTGTTCCTCGTGGTGCTCACCGGCGTGCTGTTCCCGCTCGTCATCGCGGGCGTCGATCCGCACCACGACCACAAGCGCTACCTGGCGTGGCTGCTGCTGCTCGAGGCGGGGATGATGGGGAGCTTCCTCAGCCTCGACCTGTTCCTCTTCTTCGTCTTCTTCGAGATCGTGCTCGTGCCGATGTACTTCCTCATCGGCGGGTGGGGCTACGGGGACCGGGTCTACGCGGCCACCAAGTTCTTCCTCTACACGATGTTCGGCTCGGCGTTCATGCTCGTCGGCGTCATCGCGACGGCGGTGCTGGCGCGCTCGAACGGCACCGGCCGGATCACCTTCGACCTCGTCGAGATCGCCGAGAGCGCGGACTTCGCCACGTCCACGGGTCGGTGGCTCTTCTTCGCGTTCGCCATCGCGTTCGCCGTCAAGGTGCCGATGTTCCCCGTGCACACGTGGCTCCCGGACGCGCACACGCAGGCGCCGACGGGCGGCTCGGTCATCCTCGCCGGCGTGATGCTGAAGCTCGGCACGTACGGGCTGCTCCGCTTCGGGCTGTACCTGTTCCCGGAGGCGGCGCGCTGGAGCCGGCCCCTGTTCCTCACGCTCGCCACGATCGGCATCCTCTACGGCGGCATCGTCGCCGCCATGCAGAAGGACCTGAAGCGGCTGGTCGCGTACTCCTCGGTCGCGCACCTCGGCTTCATCGTGCTCGGCACCTTCGCCTTCACCTCGCAATCCATCTCCGGCGGCGTGATGCAGATGATCAACCACGGGATCAGCACCGGCGCGCTGTTCCTCCTCGTCGGCATGATCTACGAGCGCCGGCGGACCCGCGCGATCGCCGAGCTGCGCGGGATCCAGAGCGTGGCGCCGATCTTCGCCGCGGCCTTCCTGCTCGTGACGCTCTCGTCGATCGGCGTCCCCGGCCTGAACGGCTTCGTCGGCGAGTACCTGATCCTCATCGGCTCGTTCCTCACCGCCCGCTGGTGGGCCGTGGTGGCCGCGGCGGGCGTGATCCTCGCCGCCGTCTACCTGCTGTGGGCCTACCAGCGCGTGTTCCACGGCGAGGTCGACGACGACAACCGCACCTTCCCCGAGCTGCGCGCGAAGGAGGCGGCGCTCCTGCTGCCCTTCATCGGCATCGTGCTGTTCACCGGCATCTACCCCAAGCCGATGCTCGACCGGATCGAGCCGAGCGTGCGCGCCCTGATCGCGCACGTCGGCGAGGCCACCGGCTACGAGGAGCCGGTGCCCGAGGAGCCCGTCCACGCCGGTGACCCGGCCGAGGGCTCCGAGGACGGCGAGTCGGAGCACGGCACGGGCGACGAAGCGACCGAGGAGGTGGCGCCGTGAGGTTCCTGCCGGCCCAGGCCGAGGTGCTCCAGGGCCCGCCGGTCGACTGGTACGGCGTGTCGCCGTTGCTGATCCTGCTCGGTGGCGCGCTCGTGCTGCTCGTGGGCTCGGCGCTGACGCCGCGGTGGCCGCACGGGCTCTACGCCGCGTTCTGCGCCACGATCGCCGGCGCGGTCATGGTGATGTCGTTCCTCCTGTGGGACGACATCAGCGACCACGGCGCCCGCACGCTCATCGGGGGAGCGGTCGCCTTCGACCGCTTCACGATGCTCGGCACGATCACGATCGCCGCCGGGCTGCTCCTGGTCACGCTCGTCACCGACGACTACCTCCAGCGCGAGGACCTCGACGCGCCCGAGGTGTACGGGCTCTACCTGCTCGCCTCGATCGGCGGCGTCGTGATGCTGAGCGCCAACGACCTGATCGTGCTGTTCCTCGGGCTCGAGGTCCTGTCGATCGCGTTCTACGTCCTGGCGGCGAGCCACCGCCGCCGCCTCCAGAGCCAGGAGGCGGGCCTCAAGTACTTCGTCCTCGGCGGCTTCTCGTCGGCCTTCTTCCTGTACGGCGTGGCGCTCGTCTACGGCGCGGCCGGCAGCACGAACTTCACCCGCATCCTCGAGTCGTTCAACGCGACCGTGCAGGTGGACCGCCGCGACGCGCTCGCGCTCGCCGGCGTCGCGCTGCTCATCGTCGGGCTCGCGTTCAAGGTGGCCGCGGTGCCGTTCCACTTCTGGACCGCCGATGTGTACGAGGGAGCGCCCACGCCCGTGACCGCGTTCATGGCCTCCGTCGGCAAGGTCGCCGCGTTCGGCGCGCTGCTGCGCGTGCTGGTGTTCGCGCTGCCCAACTGGCGCGACGACTGGCGTCCGGCCATCTGGTTGCTGGCCGTGGTGACGATGGTCGTCGGCGCCGCGCTCGCCGTCGTGCAGACGGACGTGAAGCGCATGCTCGCCTACTCGTCCATCAACCACGCCGGCTTCATCCTGGTCGGCGTCGAGGCGGCGGGTCACCGCGCTGGCCAGGCGGACATCGGCCTCGGCGTCTCGGCGGCGTTGCTCTACATGCTCCTGTACGCGGTGCTCATCGTCGGGACGTTCGCGGTGGTCGCGCTGGTCGGGCGCACCGGGGACGGCAGCACGGACCTGCCCGGCTTCCGCGGGCTCGGCCGGGCACGGCCCGCGCTGGCCCTCGGGTTGACGGTGCTGCTCCTCGCGCAGGCCGGGGTGCCGCTGACGTCCGGGTTCGTCGCGAAGTTCGGCGTGATCCAGGCGGCGGTCGACGAGCGCAGCTACGCCATCGCCATCGTCGCCATGGTGTCGGCCGTCATCTCCGCCTTCGTCTACCTGCGGATCATGGTCACGATGTGGGTCGCCGACGCCGAGGCGGGCGACGACGAGCGGGAGGCGGTGCGGACGCCGCTGTCCACCTCGCTCGCCGTCGTCGCCGCCGTGGCGTTCACGCTGGTCGTCGGCATCTTCCCCGGCTGGCTGATCGACGCCTCGCGCGACGCCACCGGCCTCGTGCAGCTCGCCACCCCCTGAGGCTCGTCCCGGGCTCGGTCGCGCGCTCGTCGTGCGCGCCCTCCTCGCTCAGCGCGCCGCGGCGCGGCGGACGAGCTCGTCGAAGATTCCCTGTTGCGCGGGCTCGACGGCGGTGGTGTCCTCGGGGTGCCACTGCACGCCGACCACCCATCGCGCGTCGCGGTGCTCCACGGCCTCGATCAGCCCGTGCGCGTCGTGGGCCACGGGGACGAGGCCGTCGGCGAGCTCCGCGAGCCCCTGGTGGTGCACCGAGTAGCAGTGCGCGAGCTCGGTCGTGCCGACCGCGTCGAAGAGGTGCGACCCGGGCGCGACCCGCACCGCGTGCTCGCACATCCAGTGCCCGCCGCCGTCGAGGTCCTGGACCAGCGTGCCGCCGAGCGCCACGTTGAGCACCTGCATGCCGCGGCAGATCGCGAGCATCGGCAGGTCGCGATCGAGCGCCGCGTGCGTGAGCGCGAGGTCGAACTCGTCGTGCAGGCCGACCATGCCGTAGAGCGCGTCCGTCGCGGGGGCCTGCCCGTAGCGGTGCGGCTCGACGTCGCCGCCGCCCGGCAGCAGCAGGCCGTCGAGGCGGTCGAGGTAGGTGTCGACGAGCTGCGCGGCCGTCGCGAGCGGGGGCAGCAGCACGGGCAGCCCGCCCGCCTTGGCCACGGCGCGGCTGTAGGGCTGGCTGCTCGAGAACGCGTCGCGGCGGCCCTCGTCGGAGAACGACAGGATCCGGCCGCAGATCCCGATGAGCGGGGGTGCGCTCACCCGGGTGCCGTCTCCGCCTGTCGGACCAGCTCGTCGAACAGCGACTGCTGCTGCGCGTCCTCGCCCGCGGTGTCCTCCGGGTGCCACTGCACCCCGACCGCCCACCGCGCCCCGTCAACCTCGACGGCCTCGGTCACCCCGTCGCCGGCGGTGCCCACAACCACCAGGCCCTCACCGAGGCGCTCGACGGCCTGGTGGTGGACGCTGTGGCAGGCGGCGGCCCGTTCGGCGCCCAGCGCCTTCGCCAGCCGGCTCCCGGCGACGACGTCGACCTCGTGCGTCCGGAACCAGTGCTCCTCGGTCCCGAGGTGCTGCACCAGCGTGCCGCCGAGCGCCACGTCGAGCACCTGCATGCCGCGACAGATGGCGAGCATCGGCAGGTCGCGCCGGAGCGCCGCGCGCACGACGGCCAGCTCGACCTCGTCGTGGTCGGGGACGATGCCGTACAGCTGCTCGGTCGAGGCCGTCGCTCCGTAGCGCGCGGGGTCCACGTCGCCCCCTCCGTGCAGCACCACCGCGTCGACGCGCTCGAGGAGCGCGGGGAGCCGGTCGAGCAGGGCGGGGACCGGGGCGAGCACGAGCGGGATCCCGCCCGCGCGCGCGATCGCGTGCACGTACGCCTGGCCGACGCCGAAGGCTGGCCCGCGGACGTTGGCGGCCTCGGGGCTGAGGCGCCCGACGATCAGGACGTGTGGTGTCACCGCCCCAGTCTGCCGGGCCGCAGCTCCGCCGGCGCACCGCGGGCGCGTGCTCGGGGGAGGCCCGCGCGGGGCCGGTGCGCCCCCGGCCGGTGCGCGCCCGGCTAGGGGCGCCGCACGGGCACGACGTCGTAGCCGGCGTCGCGCACGGCGGCGACCACGTCCGCGGCGTGCTCCGGCCCGCGCACCTCGAGCACGGCCTGCACCCCGGTCTCGCGCACGTGGAGGTCGACGCCCTCCCGGACGTGCTCGACCTCGACGAGGTTGGCGCCCGCCTCCGCGAAGAGCGCGAGCAGGCGGGCCAGCCCGCCCGGCCGGTCGCTGATCCGCACGAAGACGATCAGCCGTCGCCCGGCGGTGGTCTCGTGGCGCCGGATCAGGCCGGGCACGACCCCGAGGTCGACGTTCCCGCCGCTGAGGACGATGCAGGTCGTGCCGGACCGGGCCGGTGCGACCCGCTCGGAGAGGAGCGCCGCGACGCCGACGGCGCCGGCGCCCTCGACGAACAGCTTCGCCCGCTCCATCAGCAGCACCATCGCGTCGGCGACGGCGTCCTCGTCGACCACCACGACGTCGTCCACCCAGCGCTCGACCAGCGGTCGCGTCAGCGCACCGGGCCGCTTCACGGCGATCCCGTCCGCGAGCGTGACGACGGCGCCGGTCTCGGCCGGGTGGTTCGCGTAGGGCGCGCACGCCGCGACCTGCACCCCGATGACGTGCACGCCCGGATCCCGCTGCTTCAGCGCGATCGCGACGCCGGCCGCGAGGCCGCCGCCCCCGAGGGGCAGCACCACGCGCCGCAGCCCGGGCACGTCGTCGAGCAGCTCGCAGCCGAGCGTCGCCTGGCCGGCGACGACCGCCAGGTCGTCGTAGGGGTGGCAGAAGGACATCCCCTCGTCCGCGGCCCGCTCCTGCGCGGCGGCGACGGCCTCGTCGAGGGTCTCGCCGCCCTCGACGAGGGTGGCGCCGTAGGCGCGGCAGGCGGCCACCTTGGAGATCGGCGCGCCTGACGGGACGAAGATCTCGCACCGGATCCCCGCCTGGCGCGCCGCGAACGCCAGCGCCTGCGCGTGGTTCCCGGCGCTCCCCGCCGTCACCCCCTGGGCCGCCGACCCGCCCAGCGCGGCCAGCTTGCTCATCGCGCCGCGGATCTTGAAGCTGCCCGTCCGCTGCAGGTTCTCGGCCTTGAGCACGATGTCGCCGCCGGCGATCTCGCCGAGCGCCGCGGACGTCGTGACCGGCGTGCGCTTGACGACCCCGCGCCCGGCCTCGGCCGCACGGGCGATGTCGGCCGCGTCGACGTGCGGGACGTCGTCGTGCGCTGCGCTCGCCACGGGCCTACCGTACCTGCGATGCGCGCGCTGCTCGTCGCCAACGCCGCCGACGCTGACGCGGGGTTCGTCGGCGAGCGCTTCCGCCACCACGGCATCGCCTTCACGGAGTGCCATCGCGAGCGCCCGGCCGAGTGGCCGGACCTCGCCGGCCACGACCTCGTGTTGTCGCTCGGCAGCGAGTGGAGCACGTACTGGCCGGAGGTGGCGAGCGAGGTCGCGTCCGAGGTCGCGCTCGTGCGAGAGGCCCGCCGCCGGGGCGTCCCGCAGCTCGGCATCTGCTTCGGGCACCAGGTGATGGCCGCCGCCCTCGGCGGGACGGTGGAGCGTGGACGTGTCCCGGAGATCGGCTGGTACGAGGTCGTCACCGACGTCCCGCAGGTGATCGCAGCAGGGCCGTGGCTGCAGTGGCACCACGACGTCGTGACGCTGCCGGCGGGGGCCGAGGAGCTGGCGCGCAGCGCCGTCGGGCCGCAGGCGTGGCGCCTCGGGCGCTGCGCCGCGACGCAGTTCCACCCCGAGGCGACCGAGACGATGCTCGCGCGGTGGACCTCGGGCGGCGCCGACGAGCTGGCCGCGTTCGGGACCACGCCGGAGGCGCTGATGGAGGTCACCCGCGCGAACGTCGGGACCAGCCGCGAGCACGCGGAGCACCTCGTCGACTGGTTCCTGGGGGCGGTCGCGACCTCTGCCGTCGCCTGACGTCAGCGCGCCCCGCGGCGGCGGCCGTGCCGCCGGTCCGCGATCGCCGCCGCGTACGCGGCCTCGACCCCGGCGACCAGCCGCTCGGGGTCGAACGTCGACGCTGCGACACGACGCCCCGCCGCGGCGATCCTCGCCGCGAGGTCGGGGTCGCGCAGCAGCCCGACGACGGCGTCGGCCACCGCCGCGTCGTCGCCGACCGGCACGATGCACGCGCTGACGCCGTCGGCGAGGTGGTGGGTGACGGTGCCGACGGCCGTCGACACGAGCGGCCGCCCCAGCGCGAGGCACTCGGCCACCGCGAGGGGCGACCCCTCCCAGCGCGACGACAGGACGACCACGTCCGCCGCGGCCATCTCGTCGACCGGGTTCGGGCGCCACCCCGTGAACGTGACGACGCGGTCGAGGTGGAGCGCCGTGCGCAGCGCCTCCAGCTCGCGGCGCGCCGGGCCCTCGCCGACCACCAGCGCCCGCAGGCCCGGCGCCGCGTCCCGCACCCGGGCGCAGGCCCGCAGGAACGTCGGCAGGTCCTTCTGCGGGTGGAGCCGGGCGACCGCCACGAGGAGCGGCGCGTCCGGCGCGACGCGGTGCTCCGCCCGCACGTCGGCCGGTGCACGCGTCACCTGCCTCGGGGGCGCGACGGGCAGCACGCTGGAGCGCCGGGCCCCGACCGCCCGCGCCGCGATGCGGTCGATCTCCGGCGAGATGACGACGACGTGATCGCAACGCGCGACGATCGCCCGCTCCAGGACCGCGAGCAGACGTGCGCGCCAGCGCCGCTGCGTGCCGGCCACGACGTTGTGGATCGTCAGCACGACCGGTGGCCGGCGGCGCAGCGTCAGCGCGAGCGCGGCGGCCGTCACGCCGTGCACGTGCACGACGTCCGCGCCCTCGCAGGCGCGCCGGAGCGCAGCGCGGGCGCGCCGCAGCCGAGCCGGCGAGGGCGCCCACGCGACGTCCACGTCGACGTCCTGGCGACCCGCACCCGCCATCACCCCCGCCGGTGCCGCGACCACCACCGTCCAGCCCCGCGCGCCGAGCCGGCGGGACAGCTCGCCCACGTGGGCGCGGATGCCGCCGGTGGAGGGTCCGAGCAGCTCCACGACGTGACCGGGCACGGTCCGGGTGTAGCACGGCGGCACCCCGCGGTGCGCCGGGCCGGTACCGTCGGCGGCCGTGGGGGATCCGAGCGGGACCGTGCGCGCGCGGGGCGAGTGCGTGCTGGCGATCGACCTCGGGACGGGCGGGCCGAAGGTGGCGCTGGTCGAAGCCGGCGGACGCGTCGTCACCTGGGCGAGCGAGCCGGTCGCGACGCTCGTCCTGCCGGGGGGCGGTGCGGAGCAGGACGCCGAGGCGATGTGGACGGCGGTGGTCGTCGCCGCCCGCCGGGTGCTCGGGCGGTGCGCGACGGCCCCGCCGGTGGTGGCGGTCGCCGTCACGAGCCAGTACATGAGCGCCGTGCCCGTCCGTGGCGACGGCACGCCCACGGGTCCGTGCGTCCTCTGGATGGACACGCGCGGGTCGGCGTCCAACCTCGCGCTGCTCACCGACGCGTCCGTGCCGCTGTTCCTCGAGCGCCACGGGTTGATCCCGCTGCCGAGCGGCAACGACAACGTCGCCCACACGGCGGTGCTGCGCGACCTGCACCCGGAGGCCTACGCGCGTGCGGCTGCGATCGTCGAGCCGATGGACTACCTGTGCGCGCGGCTGACGGGGGACGTCCGCGCCACGCAGTCGAGCGCGTTCTCGTCGCTGTGCTGCGACAACCGCACGTGGGGCGCGACGACCTACGACTCCGAGCTCGTCGCCGCGACGCGGCTCGATCCCCGGCTCCTCGCGCCGCTCGCGCCGCTGCGCGGGGACCACCGCGCCCTGGCCGCGGGCCCTGCGGCGGAGCTGGGGCTGCCCGCCGGCCGACCGGTCGTCGCGGGCACCATCGACTCGATCACGTCCGCGGTCGGCACCGGTGCCGTCGGGCCGTCGCACGGCGGGATCGTGATCGGCACCACCTCCGTCGTCGTCACGCACGTCCGCGAGCACCGCGCCGAGCTGACCAGCGGGTTGCTGTCGATCCCCAGCCCGCTGCCGCAGCACTGGTTCGTGATGGCCGAGAACGGCCTCGGTGGTCGTGCGCTCGAGTGGTTCCTGCGCGAGGTGGTCCACCCGGGCGACGAGCTCGCCCTCGGGCCGCCGCCCGAGGACCTGGTCGAGCGGGCGCTGCGCGCCGCCGCGCGCGTCGCGCCGGGCTGCGCCGGCCTGCAGTTCCTGCCGTGGCTCCTCGGGTCGATCGCGCCCGCTCCGGACGACGAGGTCCGCGGGGCGTTCGTCGGCCTCGGCCTGCACCACGGTCGGGCCGAGATGTGCCGGGCGGTGCTGGAGGGCGTCGCGCTGAACGCGGCGTGGCTGCTGCCGGCCGTCGAGCGGTTCACGGGATCCTCCGTCGAGGGCGCCGTCCGCTTCGGCGGTGGCGGCGCGCAGAGCGAGCTGTGGGCGGGGATCCTGGCCGACGCGCTCGGCCGGCCCGTGGAGCGGGTGGCGGATCCGCGGGCGACGAACGCCCGCGGGGCGGCGATGCTCGCGTTCGACGAGCTCGGCGTGGTGCCCCTGGACGAGGCGGTGGCGTCCCTGCCGATCGCCGGTCGTCACGAGCCGGACCCAGCGGCGCGCCCGGCGATGGAGGCCGCGCTCGCCCGGCTCGTCGCCGCTCACCCCGCGCTCCGCGCCCTGCCCCCCACCCCCTGAGCGTGGCGGTCGCGGCACGCTCGGCGTGCCCGGAGCGCCGAAGGGCGGGTGGGGGCGGGGCGCCGCCGACGCACGGGTCACGGTTTGTGAGGGCGTTCACGTGCCGTAGTAGCGTCGTGGCCCGATGTCCTCGTTCCTGCGCGACTGGCTGACCGTCGTCTGGTTCGGCGCGATCGCGCTCCTCCTCGCGGGCCTGCTGCTCGGCATCTCCGCGCTCGTGCGCCCCCACCGGCCCACCGCCCAGAAGCTCATGCCGTACGAGAGCGGCGTGGACCCGGTGGGCGACGGCTGGTCGCAGAGCCAGGTCCGGTACTACGTCTTCGCCCTCCTCTTCGTCATCTTCGACGTCGAGGCGGTCTTCATCTTCCCGTGGGCCACGCAGCTCGAGCGCTACGGCGCGTTCGGGCTCGTGGAGATGGGCATCTTCGTCTTCGTCCTGCTCCTTGGCCTCGTGTACGCGTGGCGCAAGGGCGTCCTGCGCTGGGTCTGAGCACATGGGTCTCGTCGACAAGGGGCGCATGCCCAAGCCGCTGGCGTCCCTGTTCAACCTCGGCCGCTCCTACAGCCTGTGGGTGTACCAGTGGGGCCTCGCCTGCTGCGCGATCGAGATGGGCGCCGCGTTCGGCTCACCGCGCTACGACGTGATGCGCCTCGGCGTCATCCCGCTGCCGGCGAGCCCGCGCCAGGCCGACCTCGTCGTCATCTCCGGCACCGTCACCGACAAGATGGCCCCGGCGATCGTGCGCCTCTACGAGCAGATGCCCGAGCCCAAGTACGTCATCTCGATGGGCTCGTGCGCGAACTGCGGCGGCCCGTACTGGGACAGCTACTCGGTCACGAAGGGCGTCGACCAGATCATCCCGGTCGACGTGTACGTGCCCGGGTGCCCGCCGCGCCCGGAGGCGCTGCTCGAAGGCGTCGTCCTGCTCCAGCAGCGGATCCGCAACGAGGACATGGGGGCCCGCTGGCGAGGCGAGGGGACGAAGGCGCTCGTGCGCGACGCGACGCGCCCGGCGCCGATCGTCGTCGGTGGTGGTCCGATTGGCTGACGTGACGGGCGAGGCCGCGCCCGCCGAGACGCCGGCCCTGCCGGGGGACGCCCGGCGCGAGCGGATCGTGCAGCAGGTGCGCAGCGAGCTCGGCGACGCGCTCGTCGACAGCCTGGTGCAGCCCGGTCAGGACGTGTGGCTGCGCGTGCGCACGGATGCGTGGCGCGCCGCGGGGCTCGCGCTGCGCGACGCGCTCGGGTTCCAGTACTTCTGCTACCTCTCCGCCATCGACTGGCTGCCGAGCCCGTTCGGCCGCGGCGAGAACGACCCGACCGAGGAGATGCCCGAGCGCGACGCGACGATCCGGCAGGGCTACACCGGCGGCGACACGCGGCTGCAGGTGCTCGCCCGCGTGCACGACGTCGTCAACCACGTCGGCGTGCACCTGAAGGCCGACGTGCCCGACGACGATCCGGTCGTCGAGAGCTGGGTCCCCGTGTACGCCGGGGCGAACTGGCACGAGCGCCAGTGCCACGAGCTGTTCGGCATCCGCTTCGCCGGCCACCCGGACCTGCGCAACTTCTACCTGCCGACGGACTTCGAGGGTCACCCGCTGCGCAAGGACTTCCCGCTGCTGGCCCGCATCGTCAAGCCGTGGCCCGGCATCGTCGACGTCGAGCCCCTGCCCGGTGAGGACGAGGCGCCGGCGGCCGACGACGCCGCAGGAGGAGACCCGGCATGACCGATCTCGCGGACCGCGACAAGCTCCGCTACATCGCCGCCCAGGCCGCGGACGCGCGCCTGAACGTGGAGCTCGAGACGGAGGGGATGACCCTCAACATCGGCCCCCAGCACCCGGCGACGCACGGCACGCTGCGGATCATCGTCCGCCTGGACGGCGAGCAGGTGGTGTGGGCCGACCCGATGGGCGGCTACATGCACCGTGGCCACGAGAAGCTGACCGAGGTCCGCACCTACCCCCAGATCACCGCGCTGGTCAACCGCATCGACTGGCTCGGGAGCTTCGCCAACGAGGTGCCGTTCATCCTCGCCGCCGAGCGCCTGATGGGGATCGAGGTCCCGCCGCGCGCGCTGTGGATCCGCACGATCATGATCGAGATGAGCCGGATCGCGAACGTCTCGCTGTTCCTCGGCGACCTCGGTGTCCAGATGGGCGCGATCACCCCGGTGTTCTTCGCGTTCCGCGACCGCGAGTACGTCCTCAACCTGCTCGAGGCGGCCACCGGCGGGCGGTTCCACCCGAACTTCGACCGGATCGGCGGCCTGAAGGACGACCTCCCGAAGGGCTGGATCGACGAGACCCGCCAGGTGATGCGCAAGCTGCGCAACTTCTGCGACGAGATCGAGGACCTGCTGTTCGGCAACGAGATCTTCCAGAGCCGCACCCGCGGCATCGGGGTGATCCCGCCGGCCATCGCGCTGTCCTACGGCCTCTCGGGCGCCAACCTGCGCGCGAGCGGCGTCGACTGGGACCTCCGGCGCGACCAGAACGTCGCCCTGGCGTACGACCAGGTCGACTTCAAGGTCTGGACGCACCCCGACGGCGACAGCTTCGCCCGCTGCTGGATCCGCCTGCAGGAGGTCCGCGAGGCGACCCGCATCATCGAGCAGCTGCTCGACACCATGCCGTCGGGCCCGATCATGGCCAAGGTGCCCCGGATCATCAAGGTCCCGGAGGGCGAGGCGTTCGTCAGCACCGAGAACCCGCTCGGCGAGATGGGCTACTACATCGTCAGCAAGGGCGATCTCGGCCCGTTCCGCGTGAAGATCAAGACCGCCAGCTTCAACAACATGTCGGTGGTGCCGTGGGTGCTGCGCGGCGTGTACGTGCCCGACGTGATCACGATCCTCGCGTCGCTGTACTTCATCCTCGGGGACATCGACGTCTGATGCTGGCGGTCGACCTCCCGTACTGGGCCCAGTCGCTGCTGCGCGTGCTCGGCGGCACCGTCGCGGTGCTGCTGCCCGCGGGCACCATCGTCTACCTGTTCCTGTTCAAGATGATGAGCTTCATGCAGAGCCGCCTGGGCCCGATGGAGGCCGGCCCCTACGGGTCGATGCAGCTGTTCGCCGAGGTGGGCAAGTGGCTGCAGAAGGAGGACATCCAGCCGGAGCGGGCCGACGCCCGGATCTTCAAGATCGCGCCGTTGATCGTGCTGGTCAGCACGTTCCTGCTCGTCGCCGTCGTGCCGTTCGGCCCCGACGCCTACTTCACCGACTTCGAGGCCGGCGTGTTCTACGCGCTCGCGGTGAGCTCCGTCAGCGTGCTCGGCATCCTGATCGCCGGGTGGTCGAGCGCGAACAAGTACTCCCTGCTCGGCGGCCTGCGCGCGGCGGGCCAGCTGATCGCGTACGAGCTCCCGATGGTCCTCGCGGTGATCGGCGTCGTGATCCAGGCCGGCACGATGAACATGCAGGGCATCGTCGAGCGCCAGAACGCCGGCGAGATCTTCGGCTGGAGCGGCCTCGGGAACCCCTACATCCTCACCCAGGCCGTCGGGTTCGTGGTGTTCATGATCGCCGTGCAGGCCGAGCTGACGCAGGCGCCGTTCGACATGCCGATCGCCGAGTCCGAGCTCGTCTCGGGCTACATGACCGAGTACTCCGGCTTCCGCTTCCTGATCTTCTTCATCGCCGAGTTCGCGACCGCGGGCGTGTTCAGCCTGATCGCGGCCGTGCTGTTCCTCGGCGGGTGGGGCGTGCCGTTCTCGTGGTTCGACTGGAGCTCCGTCGACGACGTGGCGGACTGGATGAACGTGGTCGGTCCGCTGATCATGTTCACGAAGATGCTGCTGCTGACGTTCCTGATCATGTGGGTCCGCTTCAGCTACCCCCGCTTCCGGGAGGATCAGCTGCAGCGCTTCGCGTGGAAGGTGCTCATCCCCGTGGCGCTGGTCAACATCATGTTCACCGCGATCTTGAAGGTGGTGTTCTGACATGGCGAACAAGCCGCAGGTCCCGGGCCTGCTGAAGGGCCTCGGTGTCACGTTCGGCACCATGGTCGACACCCTCAAGCCGCGCAAGATGGGCGGCGGCGCGGCGACGGTGCAGTACCCGCGCGAGAAGGAGGCGCCGACTCTGCGCGGCCGCGGCGTCATCGCCCTGCGCGAGGACAACTGCACCGTGTGCATGCTCTGCGCCCGCAGCTGCCCCGACTGGTGCATCTACATCGAGGGCCACAAGGAGCTCGCGCCGCCGCGCCGCGCCGGCGGCGCGCCGCGCAAGGTGAACAAGCTCGACCGCTTCGACATCGACTACGCGCTGTGCATGTACTGCGGCATCTGCGTCGAGGTGTGCCCCTTCGACGCGCTGTTCTGGAGCCCCGAGTACGAGTACTCCGAGCCCCACATCGCGGACCTGCTCCACGACAAGGACAAGCTCGGGGAGTGGATGGAGACCGTCCCCGAGGCCCCGGAGCTCGAGGCGGGCGCGGAGAAGAAGAAGAAATGATCCTCGCCGCGTCCGACGTGCAGGTCGCGCAGAACATCGGCTTCGGCATCATCGCCGCGGTGATGGTGGTCGGGGCGCTGCGGGTCGTCACCTCGAACAACGTCGTCCACGCCGCGCTGTGGCTCGTGACGGTGCTCGCGGGCGCCGCTGCGCAGTACCTGCTGCTCGCGGCGGAGTTCGTGGCCGTCACGCAGGTCCTCGTCTACGTCGGGGCCGTGATGGTGCTGTTCCTGTTCGGCGTCATGCTGACGCGAGCCCGGGTCGGCGCCGAGCGCGACCTCAACAACCGCCACCCGCTGCTCGCCGTGCCGGTCGCCGGCCTGATGCTCGGCGTCATGGTGTACGTCCTGATCGACGGGTTCGGCGACGACCGCCTCCCCGAGGACCGCGACCAGCTGCCGGTCGCGGCGATCAGCGACGCGATCTTCGATCCGTACCTGCTTCCGTTCTGGGCGCTGTCGTTCCTGCTCCTCGCCGCCGTCATCGGCGCCATCGTCCTGGCCCGGAAGGACTGACGCGATGCTGATCAACCAGTTCCTGGTGCTGGGCGCGGTGCTGTTCTGCATCGGCGTCTACGGCGTCCTGGCCCGCAAGAACGCGGTGATGGTGCTGATGTCGGTCGAGCTGATCCTCAACTCGGTCAACATCAACCTGCTCGCGTTCGACCAGCTGCACGGCGGCGTCGACGGCAACGTCTTCGCGCTCTACATCATCGCGGTGGCCGCCGCGGAGGTGGGCGTGGGGCTCGCCATGGTCCTGCTCGTGTACCGCAACCGGCGGAGCATCTCGCTCGACGAGCTGTCCGAGATGAAGGGCTGACGGGTGCGCATCGCCGCCGAAGAGGCCGCGCACGCGGCCGCCAGCTCCGGCTGGTTCCTCGACCACGCCTGGTTGATCCCGGTGATCCCCGCGGTCGCCTTCGCGATCATCATCCTGTTCGGCAGGCGCCTGCCGATGAAGGGCAGCGAGGTCGGCATCGCGAGCATGGCGTCCTCGCTGGTGCTGGCGGTCGGCACCACCTACCAGTGGATCCAGCGCGTCGACTCCCTCCACGGCGGCGGCGAGGAGGAGCACTCGGCCCTCGTGCGCGGCGTGACCGGCTTCGGCCGGAGCGTGTTCGCCGCCGCGGAGGAGGGCGAGCCGTACGTCGAGCCGGTCATCCGCAGCTGGACCTGGTGGCAGAGCGGCGGCATCGAGTTCGGCGTGGGCCAGCACGTCGACGGGCTCGCCGTCATGCTCCTGCTCATCGTGACGTTCATCTCGACGCTCGTGCAGATCTACTCGATCGAGTACGTGCGGGGTGACCGCCGGTTCACGCACTTCTTCGCGAGCCTCACGCTGTTCAGCGCCGGGATGCTCGCGATGGTCCTCGCCGAGAACACCGTCCAGCTGATCCTCGGCTGGGAGATCATGGGCCTCTGCTCGTTCATGCTCATCGGCCACTGGTGGGAGGAGCAGGCCAACAGCCGGGCGGCGCTGAAGGCGTTCTTCACCGTCCGCGTGGGCGACATGGGGCTCCTGGTGGGCGTGGCGATCCTGTTCGGCGCCTCCGGGTCGTTCAGCATCCAGGAGATCAGCCGGTGGGCGATGGAGGCGGGGACCGACCAGACGGTGCTGATGTGGGCCGCGATCGCGCTGTTCATCGCCGCGATCGGCAAGAGCGGCCAGTTCCCGCTGCACACGTGGCTGCCGGACGCGATGGCGGGCCCGACCCCGGTCAGCTCGCTGCTGCACTCCTCGACGATGGTCGTCGCCGGCGTCTTCCTCGTCGCCCGCCTCTACCCGGTGTTCTACAACGGCTTCGACATCCCCGACGGGGGCGCGAACGCCATCGCGATCATCGGCGGGATCACGATCGTCATCGCCGCCGGGCTCGCGTTCGTCCAGAACGACATCAAGCGGGTCCTCGCCTACTCCACCGTCAGCCAGCTCGGCTACATGATGATGGGCCTCGGCGTCGGCGCGTGGACCCCGGCGGTGTTCCACATCTTCACCCACGCGTTCTTCAAGTGCTGCCTGTTCCTGTGCGCGGGCTCCGTCAGCCACTCCGGCAGCCACCACAGCTTCGACATGAAGAAGGACATGGGCGGCCTCGCACGGAAGATGCCGATCACCTGCGCGACGTGGATCGTGTCGACGGCCGCGCTGTGCGGGGTGCCGTTCTTCAGCGGCTTCTTCTCGAAGGACGAGATCATCGACAACGCGGAGTACCTCGACTACCCGGTGTTCTGGTTGATCGGCCTCGTCGGCGCGTTCATGACGACCGCGTACATGACCCGCGCCACCTACCTGACGTTCTTCGGCTCGCCGCGCGGCGCGGCCGCCGGGATCCACGACACCCACGACGACGTCGAGGCCGAGGAGCACGAGCTGGTCGATCCGGCCGCGGGTGCCCACGCGCCGGCCATGGCGATGGCCGCGGCGACGCACGGCGGCTCGGTGCAGGCGGGGGCGCTCGGACACGATCCGCACGACGTGCCCGCGCACGACGCGCACGGCCACGGCGCCCACGACGCGGACGGCCATGGCGCGCACGGGCACGACGCGCACGGGCACGACGCGCACGGGGCGCACGGGCCCCACGAGTCGCCGCCGCTGATCACGGTGCCGCTGATCATCCTCGGCGCGCTCGCCGTCGTGGCGGGCTACATCAACGCCGCGCCGTTCCACATCGAGAAGTTCCTCGAGTGGGTCGAGCCGCGGGCGAGCGAGTTCGCGCCCGGCCTCAGCCACGCGACGTTCTCGTGGAGCAAGGCGGCGCCGTCGATCGTCCTCGTCGCGCTGGGGTTCCTCGTCAGCTTCCTCGTCTGCCGCGCGATCTACGGCGACCGGCCCTCGCCGCTGAAGGGGCTCACCCGTCGGCTCGCGCCCGCTCGCTGGGGCTACCGGTTCCTCGAGAACAAGTACTACCTCGACCGCCTCTACGAGAACGGGATCGTCCACGCCGTCGCCCACCCGATCGCCCGGGCGGCGTACTGGGTCAACCAGCACGTGCTCGACGGCGTCGTGAACGGCGCCGGCCGCGGCGGCCGCCGCACGGGCGAGTGGATCTACCGCAACGTCGATCAGCGCGTGGTCGACGGGACGGTCAACGCCAGCGGCAGCGCCGCTCGCGGCACGGGCGGCGTGCTGCGCCCCGTGCAGTCCGGCAAGGTCAACCAGTACGGAGCGTTGCTGTTCGGTGCCGCAGCAGTCGGCGCGCTCGTGCTCGTCATCGTGAACACGTAGTCAGGGAGCCGACGACATGGACTTCATCCGCGACGAGAGCTGGGTGCTGAGCGTCGGCACGTTCCTGCCGCTGGCGGGCGTGCTCGTGCTCCTCCTCGTGCCCAAGCGCGACGAGCTGCTCCAGAAGCAGGTCGCCCTCGTGACCGCCCTGGCCACGTTGGGGGTCGGGATCTACACGCTGATCCGGTTCGACTACGGCCGCGCCGAGGCCTTGCAGTTCTACGCCGACGAGCGCTGGATCGAGGTCATCGACAGCCGCTACACGATCGGCCTCGACGGCATCAGCCTGCCGCTGTACATCCTGTCGATGGTCATCACCGTGCTCGTGATGATCTACTCGTGGGACCACATCCCGGCGCCGGGGAACCCGAAGGCGTTCCTGACGTTGATGCTCATCCTGCAGACGGGGATGGCGGGCACGTTCATCGCCCAGGACCTGATCCTGTTCTTCGTGTTCTTCGAGGTCGTCCTGCTGCCGATGTACTTCATGATCGGCGTCTGGGGCGGCGAGCAGCGCCAGTACGCATCGCTCAAGTTCTTCCTCTACACGATGTTCGGCTCGGCGCTCATGCTCGTCGCCTTCCTCGCCGTCTACTTCCAGACCGGCTCGGAGAGCTTCTCGATCCCGTTCCTGATCCAGAACGGGATCGACATCGACAAGGACGTCGCGGTGTGGATCTTCGCCGGCATGTTCATCGGCTTCGCCGTGAAGGTGCCGATGTTCCCGTTCCACACCTGGCTGCCCGATGCGCACACGCAGGCGCCCACGCAGGGCTCCGTGATCCTCGCCGCGATCCTGCTGAAGCTCGGCACCTACGGGTTCGTGCGGATCGCGATCCCGGTCCTGCCGCAGGCGGCGGTCGAGTGGGCGCCCTACATCGGCGTGCTCGCCGTGATCGGCATCATCTACGGCGCCCTCGGGTGCCTCGCGCAGACGGACATGAAGCGGCTCATCGCGTTCAGCTCCGTCGCGCACATGGGGTTCGTGATGCTCGGGATCTCCACGCTGACCGCGATCGGCATCAACGCCGCACTGTTCGGGATGGTGGCGCACGGTCTGATCACCGGGATGCTGTTCTTCCTCGCCGGCAGCGTGAAGGAGCGGTACCACACCCTCGAGATCCGCCGCCTGCGGGGCATGCTGCACCAGATGCCGCGCCTCGGCTGGATCCTCGGCTTCTGCGCCATGGCCTCGCTCGGCCTCCCCGGCCTCGCCGGGTTCTGGGGCGAGTTCCCCGCGATCCTCAGCGCCTACGACCCCGCGCAGACGCCGTTCGGCGACCTCAGCGTCGGGCTGTACCGCACCCTGATGGTGATCGCGGCGCTCGGCACGGTGCTCGCCGCGGCGTACCTGCTGTGGCTCTACCAGCGGACCGCGATGGGTGACGTGAACCCGGAGTTCGCGGGCCACGGCCACGGCCACGGGTCCACGGCCGGGGCGCACGCGGTCGGCGCCGCCGTGAACGAGGACCACCACGACGACATCCACGACGTCACCCGCTACGAGTGGATCGCCTGGACGCCGCTGCTGATCGCGATCGTCGTGCTCGGGCTCTACCCGCAGCTGATGTTCGAGGTCATGGATCCGGCGGTCACGAAGCTCGTCGCGGTCTTCCAGAAGGACTCGCCGTGATCTCGACGGCCTCGTGGCTCGTCGCGCAGGCGGCCGACTTCGACGCGCCGACGATCGACTACCACGCGCTCGCGCCCGAGATCGTGCTCGCCGTGGGCATCTGCGTGGTGCTGCTCGTCGACCTGTTCGTCGAGGAGCGCCGTCGCTGGATCACCTCGACGCTGTCGGGCTTCGTGCTGCTGGGTGCGTTCCTCCCGGTGGTGACGCTCGCCGTCGTCGGTGACGACGTGCGCTCGATGTTCGACGGGCGCTACGTGGTCGACGAGTACGCGCTGGTGCTGAAGGCGCTGTTCCTCCTGGCCGGCTACGTGGTCGTGCTGCTCAGCTCGAACGAGATCGAGGAGGGCGGCTACCACCAGGGCGAGTACTACGTGCTGCTGCTCACGAGCGTGCTCGGCATGGTCATGATGGCCTCGGCCCGCGACCTGATCAGCGTCTTCGTCGCCCTCGAGTTCCTGTCGATCCCGGCGTACATGCTGGCCGCCTGGAACAAGCGCAACTCCCGCAGCAACGAGGCCGGCGTGAAGTACTACCTGCTCGGCGTGTTCGCCAGCGCGGTGATGCTCTACGGCATGAGCCTGCTGTTCGGCGTGACGGGCACCACGCTGCTCACCGAGCTCGGCGACCGGATCACCGGTGACGGGCGCTTCGACGCGGTCGAGACGCTCGGCGTCGCGTTCGTGATCGTCGGGTTCGCGTTCAAGATCAGCGCGGTGCCGTTCCACGCCTGGGCTCCCGACACCTACGAGGGCGCACCGACGCCGGTCACGGCCTTCCTCAGCGTCGGCTCGAAGGCGGCCGGGTTCGTCGCGCTGCTGACGCTCGTGTACGTCGCCTTCCCGCTCGCCGAGGACGTGTACCAGCCGCTGTTCTGGGTGCTGGCGGCGCTGACGATGACCGTGGGCAACGTGCTCGCCCTGCGCCAGACCAACATCGTGCGCATGCTCGCGTACTCGAGCATCAGCCAGGGCGGGTTCATCCTCATGCCCCTGGCGGTGGCCGGGGTGGAGGAGAGCTCGGAGGCCGCGCTGCGGGCCGTCATCGTGTACCTCCTGATCTACGCCGCGACGAACCTGGGCGCGTTCGCGGTGGTGATCGCCGTCAGCCGCAAGACGCGCAGCGGGGAGATCTCCAGCTTCGGCGGGTTGTTCAGCTACGCGCCGGGGATGGGCGCGCTGATGACGATCTTCCTCGCGTCGCTCACCGGCATCCCGCCCCTCGGCGGGTGGTTCGGCAAGTTCGGCGCGTTCCGCGCGGTGCTCGAGGCCGACAACGGCTGGGGCTACTCGATCGCCGTGATCGCTGCGGTGAACACGGTCATCGCCGCGGCGTACTACATGAGCGTGCTGCGGGAGATCTGGATGAAGCCGGTGCCGGACGGCGACGTGACGCCGATCCGCACGCCGCCGTCCCTGCAGGCGGCGCTGCTCCTGACGACCGGGGCGACGATCGTGCTGGGCGTGCTGCCGGGGCTCGTCAGCCGCTACGGCGACCTGAGCGACCTGACCGGTGCCCTCGGCGGCCGCTGACCGCCTGCGCGAGCTGATCGCCGCGGAGGGCCCGCTCCGCTTCGACCGCTACCTGGAGGTCGCGCTCTATGGCGAGGCCGGCTTCTACGCCACGACCGGCCGCGCGGGCCGCCGGGGCGGTCACTTCATCACCTCCCCGGAGGTGGGCCCGCTGTTCGGCGCCGTGCTCGCCCGCGCGCTCGACGCGTGGTGGGACGATCTCGGTCGGCCCGACCCGTTCACCGTCGTGGACGCGGGTGCCGGTCCGGGCACCCTGGCGCGTGCCGTGCGCGCCGCACGCCCGCGCTGCCTCGACGCGATGCGCCACGTCGCGGTGGAGGTGTCGGCGGCGCAGCGCGCCCTGCACCCGGCCGAGGTGGAGTCCCGCCCCGACCTCCCCGGCCCCGGCGTGATCGGCGTCGTCGTCGCGAACGAGCTGCTCGACAACCTCCCGTTCCGCCTGCTCGTGTTCGACGGCCGCTGGCGGGAGGCGACCGTGGCGGTGGCGGCCGACCGCTTCGTCGAGGTGCTCGTCGACGTGGAGGACCTGCCCTCGTGGGTGCCGCCCACGGCCCCGCACGGGGCGCGCATCCCGTGGCAGCAGGTCGCGGGGGCGTGGGTGGCACAGGCGCGCGCCACGCTCGTGCGCGGTCGGGTGCTCGCGATCGACTACGTCACGCCCCGCACCGCCGACCTCGCGGCCGCGCCGTGGCGGACGTGGCTGCGCACCTACCGCGCCCACGAGCGCGGCGGCCACTACCTCGCCGCCCCCGGGGAGCAGGACGTGACGGCGCAGGTGGCGCTGGACCAGCTGCCGGTGCCGGACGGCGTCCGCACCCAGTCGCAGTTCCTGCAGCGGTGGGGGATCGACGAGCTCGTCGACGAGGGCCGTCGGGCCTGGGACCTCGCGCGGTCGCGGCCCGACGTGGCGGCGATGGCGATGCGCAGCCGGGTGCGGGAGGCCGAGGCCCTCCTCGACCCGGACGGCCTCGGGGGCTTCCTCGCGCTCGAGTGGCTCGCCGGCGCGTGACCTCGCCGCGGGCGCGCCTCGCGGTCCTGCCGCCACGCCGCGTGCGGGGGAACGACGGGTGAGGCGGGACCGGACCCGGTTGCTGCGACCGCGGAACGGGTATGGCGCGCATCGCACCCAGCGGACGGACGGAACGGAGACGGGGACATGAGCACCATCGGACGGCGGAACCAGCGGCGCACGGGCGCCCTCCTCGCGACGGCGGGCGCGGCGATCGCGCTCGGCGCATCGCTCGGAGGCACGGCGGCCGCGCACACCGGGCAGGTCGCTGCGACCTGCGAGGGGCTCACGTACCGGTTCGACGACTACGTCGCCGGCGCGAACATCACCGTGACGGTGAACGGCCAGGTCGTGCGCAGCTCGACCTTCGGCCCCTCCACCTCGGGCTCGGTGACGTCGGCGCCGTGGGATCCCACCCGTGCGAACTCCTGGTCGGTGGTCGTGGACGCCGCCGACGATCCCGGGCCCAGCGCGTCGGACGGCCTGATGTGGGACGTGTCCTACTCGGGCACGGAGGCGCCGTGCGTCGAGGCCACCACCACCGCAGCACCGACCACGGCGGCCCCGACGAGCACCGCGGCCACGACCACGGCACCGCCGACGACCGCAGCCGCGGCCACCACCGCCGTCGCCACGACGGTCGCGAGCGCCGGCCCGATGCCCGCGGCCACGACGCCGCCGACGACGGTCGGGCGGGCCTCCGCGGGACCGGTCCCGAACGCCGGCGCCGCCGCGGTGCTGCCGGAGACGGGTCCCGCCAGCGCGTCGCCGGCGGCGCTCGGCGCCGCGCTGGCCGCGGTCGGCACCGCCTTGATCCTGCTCGCCCGGCGGCCCCACGCCCGCGACTGACGACGGCGCCGCGCCCGGGACGGGGACCGCCCGTCCCGGGTGGCGTGCGGCTACCGTGACGCCCCGATGAGCGAGCACGACACGTCGGTCGCGCCGGCCACCGAGCCGGCGCCCGACACGGGGGACGAGCCCGCCGTCGAGCCCCACCACGGCCTCAGCACGCACGGCAAGCTCGGCGCCGGCGCCCTCGCGCTCGGCGCGCTCGGCGTGGTGTTCGGCGACATCGGCACGAGCCCGCTCTACGCCATCCGCGAGGCCTTCGAGCACCAGGACCTGGAGGTCAGCCGCACCAACGCCCTCGGGGTCGCGTCGATCGCGTTCTGGGCCTTGATCGTGATCATCTCGATCAAGTACCTCGCGCTCGTCATGCGCGCCGACAACCGTGGCGAGGGCGGCATCCTCGCCCTCACCGCGCTCGTGATGCCCCGCGACGAGCGACAGACGCGCCGGCGCCGGTCGGCGCTGATCACGCTCGGCGTGTTCGGCACCGCGCTGCTGTACGGGGACGGGCTGATCACCCCGGCCATCTCCGTGCTGGCCGCCGTCGAGGGGTTCGAGGTCGCGTCCTCGGCCTTCGAGGGCTACGTGATCCCGCTCGCGTGCGCGATCCTGCTCGTGCTGTTCCTGGTGCAACGGCGCGGCACCGGCCGGATCGGGCGCGTGTTCGGCCCGGTCATGGTGGTCTGGTTCGGCGTCCTCGGTGCCCTCGGGCTGAACCAGGTGCGCCAGGAACCTGCCGTGTTCCAGGCGATCAACCCGGTGAACATCGTCCACTTCTTCGCCGCGGAGCCGGGCAAGGCGTTCCTGGCGCTCGGGAGCATCTTCCTCGTCGTCACCGGCGGCGAGGCGCTCTACGCCGACATGGGCCACTTCGGCCGCCGCCCGATCGCGATCGCGTGGTACGGCATCGTCCTGCCGGGCCTGCTCCTCAACTACTTCGGCCAGGCGGCGCTCCTGCTGCGCGACCCGGAGTCGATCGAGAGCGTCTTCTACTCGATGGCGCCCGACTGGGCGGTCACCCCGCTCGCGGTGCTGGCGACGATGGCGTCGGTCATCGCGTCGCAGGCGCTGATCTCGGGCGCCTTCTCGCTGACGGTCCAGGCCGTGCAGCTCGACTACCTGCCCCGCGTCAAGATCGTGCACACCTCCGGCGAGCACGAGGGGCAGGTGTACGTCCCGCTCGTCAACTGGGCGCTGATGGTCGGCTGCATCGGTCTGGTGCTCGGCTTCCGGACCTCCAGCAACCTCGCCTCCGCCTACGGGATCGCGGTGACGAGCACGATGGTCATCACCGCGCTGCTGTTCTACCGCGTGGCGCGCGACCGCTGGGGGTGGCCGATCGGCACGGCCCTCGCCGTCGTGGTCCCGCTGCTGATCATCGACGTGTCGTTCTTCGCCGCCAACCTGCCGAAGATCCCGTCCGGCGGCTGGTTCCCGCTGGTGGTGGCGCTGGGGCTCCTGGTGCAGATGGCCACGTGGCGCCGCGGGCGCCAGCTCGTGGCGGCCCGGATGCACCGCGGCGAGCGGCCGATCGGCGAGGTCCTCGACGAGTCGGCGGACATCAAGCGCGTCGCCGGCACCGCGGTGTTCATGTTCAAGGACCTCGGCAAGGCGCCGCCGGCGCTGGTCAACAACCTGCGCCACAACAAGGTGCTCCACCGGACCACCCTCATCGTCTCGGTCGACACCTCCGAGGCGCCCAGGGTGCACCTCGACGAGCGCGCCGAGGTGCACAAGGTCGAGCCCGGCGTCTACCAGGTGCTGCTCCGGTTCGGCTTCATGGAGGAGCCGGACGTACCGGCGGCGCTCGGCGGGATCCGCGTCCGCGGGCTCCAGTTCGACCCGGAGCAGACGACGTACTTCATCGGCCGCGAGTCCATCGTCGCCGGCAAGGCCCCGGGCATGAACCCCGCGCTCGAGAAGCTGTTCGTGCTCCTGAACCGTGGGGCCGACAGCGCCAGCCGGTTCTTCAACCTCCCGTCCGACCGCGTCTTCGAGGTGGGTTCACAGGTCGAGATCTGAGCCCACCCGGACCGTCGACGCCGGCGTCGCGGTGGCGGCGGGCGGGGCCGGCTCGGGCCGGCTCGTGAGCACGGCGCCGGCGATCACCACGAACATCCCGGCGACGGCCAGCGGGTGGAGGACGTCGTCGCGCAACGTCACGCCCAGGAGCGTGCCGACGATCGGCGTGAAGAAGATCCCGATCATCCCGCGCACGGGTCCCGCCCGGGCGAGCAGCACGCCGTAGAGCGCGAACGCCGCGCCGGTGCCGATCGCCCCGAGCACCACGAGGGAGCCGACCGCTGCGGCCGTCGCGTCGCTGCGCCACAGCGCCGGCACGCCGAGGGGCAGCGACCAGAGCACGGCCAGCAGCTCCATCCACAGCATCGTCGGCAGCGCGCCGTAGCGCGCCTGCACCGGCCGTGCGACGTTCACCGCGATCGCGTAGCAGGTGATCGCGACGAGGAGCAGCGCGACCCCGCCGGCGTCGGCGCCCGAGCCGCCGCGGGTGGAGGCGAGCGACACGAGCGCGATGCCGCCGGCGCCGACCGCGACGGCGACCAGCCGCCGGACGCTCGGCACCGTGCGGGTGAACAGCGCGGTGACGATCGTCGTCACCACCGGCAGCCCGCCGTTCAGCATCCCCGTCACCGACGTGCTCACGGTGCGCTCGGCGACGGGGTACAGCAGGAACGGCAGCGCCATCCAGCACAGCGCGAGGAGCGCGAGCCGAGGCAGGTCCGCTCGGTCCACGCGCCGGCGAGCGGCCGGCAGGCAGGCGAGCGCGAGCGCGCCGAACAGGCAGCGCGCGAGCGGCACCACGGGCGCGGCGACGTCGTCGATCGCGATCGCGATCCACAGGAACGAGCTGCCCCACACGAGCGCGATCGCCACCGAGAGCGCCCACTCGGCCGCTCCGAACGAGGCGTCGTGCTCGGCGTGGGGTGCGGGCGGCACGGCGCGCATGGTGGCACCCGGTCGGCGGCGGGGGCCAGCAGGTTCCGGACGGGGCGGTCGGCAGCGGGCACCGGGTACTGTCGGGCGAGGTCGCGAGCAGGGGGTCCCGGGACGATGTCCGACGCACACGCCATCGACGCGCTCCAGTGGGAGGAGCGGCGGTTCCCGCCGTCGGAGGAGTTCAAGCGGACGACCCTGGTCGCGAGCCCGTTCCTGCACGACGAGGCCGCCGCCGACGACCTCGGGTTCTGGGCCCGCCAGGCGGCGGCGCTGCTCGACTGGGACCAGGAGTGGCACACGATCTGCGAGTGGGAGCTGCCGGTCGCCAGGTGGTTCGTCGGCGGGCGGCTCAACGTGTCGTACAACTGCCTCGACCGCCACGTCCTCGCCGGGCGCGGCGAGCGGGTGGCCTTCCACTGGGAGGGCGAGCCGGGCGACACCCGGACGATCACGTACGCGGAGCTGCTGGCGGAGACGCAGCGGTTCGCGAACGTCCTCCGTTCGCTCGGGGTCGAGCGCGGCGACCGCGTGAACATCTACCTGCCGATGATCCCCGAGGCGGTCGTCGCGATGTTGGCGTGCGCCCGGATCGGTGCGGCGCACAGCGTCGTGTTCGGCGGGTTCAGCGCCCAGTCGCTGCGCGACCGCATCGTCGATGCCGAGGCCAAGGTGCTCGTCACGGCCGACGGCGGGCACCGCCGCGGCGAGGTCTACCCGCTGAAGCCGGTCGCCGACGAGGCGCTCGAGGGAACGCCGTCGATCACGGACGTCGTCGTCGTGCGCCGAGGGGGCAACCCGATCGACATGCGCGAGGGTCGTGACCACTGGTACCACGAGCTGGTCGAGGCGGCCGACCCGGTGTGCCCGCCCGAGCCCGTCGACTCGGAGCAGCTGCTGTTCCTGCTGTACACCTCCGGGACCACCGGGCGCCCCAAGGGGATCATGCACACGAGCGGCGGCTACCTGACGCAGGTCGCGTTCACCCACCGCTACGTCTTCGACCTCCACCCCGACAGCGACGTCTACTGGTGCACCGCCGACGTCGGCTGGGTCACCGGCCACAGCTACATCGTCTACGGCCCGCTCGCCAACGGCGCCACGCAGGTGATGTACGAGGGCGTGCCGAACTTCCCCGCCAACGACCGCCTGTGGCAGATCGTCGAGAGATACGGCGTGACCGTGTTCTACACCGCCCCGACGGCCATCCGGACGTTCATGAAGTGGGGCGCGGCGGAGCCGGCGAAGCACGACCTGTCGTCGCTGCGGGTGCTCGGGTCGGTCGGGGAACCGATCAACCCGGAGGCGTGGATGTGGTACCACGAGCACATCGGGCGCTCGCGGTGCCCCATCGTCGACACCTGGTGGCAGACGGAGACGGGCGGGATCATGATCAGCCCCCTGCCGGGCGCGACCACCACCAAGCCCGGCTCCGCCACCTTCCCGTTGCCCGGGATCGGCGTCGAGGTGGTCGACGAGCGGGGTGAGCCCGTCGGCCGGGGCAGCGGCGGCTACCTCACGCTGACGAGGCCGTGGCCGGGGATGCTCCGCGGGATCTGGGGCGATCCCGAGCGCTACCGGGACACCTACTGGAGCCGGTTCCCGGGCCGCTACTTCGCCGGCGACGGCGCCAAGGTCGACGACGAGGGGTACCTCTGGCTGCTGGGCCGCGTGGACGACGTGATGAACGTGAGCGGCCACCGGATCTCGACCACCGAGGTCGAGTCGGCGCTCGTGTCCCACCCGTCGGTCGCCGAGGCGGCGGTCGTCGGCGCGACCGACGCGACCACCGGCCAGGCGATCATCGCCTACGTCACCCTGCGCGGCGGGTCCGAGGTGGACGAGCAGGTGCTGCGCGCGCACGTCGGCACCGAGATCGGCGCCATCGCGAAGCCGAAGACGATCTACTTCACGCCGGACCTGCCGAAGACGCGCAGCGGCAAGATCATGCGCCGGCTCCTGCGCGACGTCGCCGAGGGGCGCAACCTCGGCGACACCAGCACGCTCGCCGACGCCTCGGTGGTGAGCGAGCTCCAACGGCGCGCCGCCGACGCACCGACGGAGGACTGACGTCGTGCGCGCGACCGCGAGGTGGCGCGGCGAGCCCCGGCCGCCGGGACCGGCGGTCATCGTCGACATCGACGGGGTGCTGTCGGACGCGTCCACGCGGCAGCACTTCCTCCACGGTGCGGGCGGCCGGCGCGACTGGGACGGCTTCTTCGGCAGCGTGGGCGAGGATCGACCGCTGCGGGACGTCCCGGAGCTGATCAGGCTGCTGTCGGCGGAGACCGTCGTGGTGCTGCTGTCGTCACGGCCGGGCTGGGTCGTCGACCGGACGGCCGACTGGCTCGAGCGGCACGCGATCCGGTGGGACCTGCTCGTCCTGCGCGCCGGCCGGGAGTTCGCGGGCGCACCCGAGTTCAAGCGCGAGGTGCTCGGCGACCTCCGCTCGGCCGGGTTCGAGGTGATGTTCGCGTTCGACGACGACCAGCGCACGATCGACATGTACACCGCCGAGGGCGTGCCGTCGCTCTACGTCCACTCCGGGTACTACGCCGCCGGCCCCGCCTGACGTCCTGACGATCGGCGCCGCTGCTCAAGGCCTGCGCCGGGCGTGCCGATACCGGTGTCGTGGCGGACGGCGACGACACCGGAGCGATGGGTCAAGGGGCGCGCCTCGGGCGCGCCGGGGACGCGGCGGCGCCCGCGAGCGGGGCGGCGCTGCCGTTGCTCGCCCAGCGCACGTCGGACCCGCTGCTGATCAAGCCGCTCGAGTGGGAGTCGTTCACCGGCATCCCCTCGGTCGAGGAGCCGAAGCAGTACAAGACGGACAACGACTTCCAGTCCATCGTCGAGGAGCTGGCCAGCAAGATCGCCACGCCCGGGAGCCGGGCGCCGCTGGTCGCGCCGGTGCGGCCGCCGATCGAGGAGCTCCTGGCCCCCGCGGAGCTCCTCCAGGTCGAGGAGCCGGTCGAGCCCGAGGGCGCGGACGCGCCCGGCGACGACGCCGACGACGCGCCCGGGGACGAGCCGGAGGCCTCGGACGGCACCGGAGCCGTCGCGACCCCGGTGCTGCCGGCGGCCCCCGCGCCCGCGCCGGCGGGCCACGTGGACGTCCCCGTCATCGTCGAGGCGGCGGCGTCGACCGCGAACGTGGCCCAGCTCGTGAACGACGAGCCGCCCGCCGGTCCGCCCGCGGCGGCGACGCCGCCGGAGGGTGCACCCTCCCTCGTCCCGGCCCTCGTGGCGCCGGGCGCGGTCGCCCTCGCACCGGCGCCGGCCGCCGCACCCGTGCTCGCGCCCACCACCGCGCCGGTCACGGTCGTCGCACCGCAGCTCGCGCGGATCCAGGCCCCCGCCGGTGCGCCCCGGCCGACCAAGCCGGTCGACTTCGGCGACCTCCTCGGTGGTGGCGCGGGAGCCCCCGTCGCGCCCGCTCCACCGAAGCGGCGCACGCGGCGCACGCCCCGCAAGCAGCGCCACCCGATCAAGTTCCTGTTCAAGCTCGCCCTGCTGGGCGGGCTCCTCGGCGGCGCGGCGTACGCGGGCAAGGTGTACGTCCTCGACGTCCGCTGGTCGGGGACGGTCGGCGAGATCGCGGACGACGTCGCGGACGAGCGCGGCCTCGACTGGGAGGAGAAGGTCGACGTGGTGGCGCTCGACCTCGACGAGTACTCGTTGCGGCTCGCGAGCAGCATGCTCGGCGTCAGCCCCGCGGAGGCGACGGCGCTGTCCGCGCAGTGGCGCGCGCTCGGCCTCGTCGAGGGCCAGCTCGACCTCGGCGCGGTCGGAGCCGCCTCGCTCCCCGAGCAACCCGCGTTCTACGACACCCGCGACGGCACCGTGTACGAGCTCGCCGGCATGTCGGAGGACCTGCGCGAGATCGCGCTCACGAGGGCGCTCGCGAACGCGCTGCTCGACCAGCACTTCGGGTGGGGCGCGACGGTGGCCGCGTCCGACCCCAGCGTGGCGCTCGGCGTGCGCGCCCTGTTCGACGGAGACGCGATGTCGATCCAGCGGACCGTGATCGGCTCGGTCCTGGCCGACCCGAGCCGCGCCGAGCCCGTCAACGACGAGCTCGCCGAGCTCCGCCAGGACGTGGCGCGCCGCGCGCAGGGGGCGCCGGCGTACGCGGTGTCGCTGGTGGCGGCACCGGGCCGTGCGGCCGTGCACCTGTTCTCCTCGACGACGACGCCGACCCCGGCGAGCCGGGACAGCGCCGTCGAGATCGACGTCCTGAGCGACGCCTCCGTGTTCGACGGCGTCCGCGGCCGCACCTTCGAGCCCGTCACCGTGCCCTCCCCGCTCGCGCCCGCCGATCCGGCCCCCTCGGGGGCCGAGGGCGACACCGCCACGACCGTCGCCGCCAGCACGACCGCACCCGCCGCCACGGTCGCGGACGCGACGGCGACGACGCTCGCCGCCGCGCCCGTCGACGACGGCGTCGTGACGGCGGGCATGGTCCACTGGTACCACGTCCTCGCGGGGCGGTTGGATCCCGCGACGGCGTGGGACGCCGCGCTCGCCTGGGCGGGCGACGCGACGGCGGTGACGGACGGACCCGACGGCACCTGCGTGACGGCGGCGATCGCCACGACCGACGAGGCGGGGCGGGCCGGGCTGCTCGCCGCGCTCCAGGCGTGGGCGTCGCTCGCGCCGGCCGCCGCGCAGACCACCGTCTCGTCCGCCGGCGACCTCGTCGAGGTCCGCAGCTGCGATCCCGGGACGTCGGCGACGACGTTCACCACCACGTCCGTGCCGCCGTTCGGCGACGCGCCGACGGAGCTGGCCGTGGCCGGCAGCATGCTCAGCGCCGGCCTGCCGCGCTCGGAGGCCGCGAGGACGTGCGTCATCAGCGCCGTGCGCTACGCCGGACCGCCGACGCTCGTGCAGTCCGCCAGCGTCGACCCCGCGCTCAGCGACCGTGCCCTCGACCTGACCTCACAGGGCGTCCGCGACCTCATGGAGGTCTGCGGGTCGCAGTGACCCGCTCGCCGCGTCCCGGTCAGTCCCGGCGGTTGTCGAACTGCAGCGGGATGCCGAGGTCCGCCGCCTTCAGGATCCCCATCACCGCCTGCAGGTCGTCGCGCTTCTTGCTCGTCACCCGCACGGTGTCACCCTGGGTCTGGCTGCTCACGCCCTTGGCCGCCTTCTCCTTGATCAGCTTGTTGATCTCGCGCGCCTTGTCGCCGGAGATGCCCACCTTGATGGTGACGACCTGGCGGACGGTCCCCTGCGTCGCCTCCTCGACCGTCCCGTAGTCGACGCCCTTGAGCGACACGCCGCGCTTGACGAGCTTCTCCTCGAGCACGAGGCGGAGGGCCGCGAGGCGGTCCTCGCTCACCGTGCGGAGCGTGATCACCAGCCCGTTCTGCTCGATCGAGGATCCCGTGCCCTTGAAGTCGAAGCGGGTCGTGATCTCCCGCTGGGCCTGGTCGACCGCGTTGCGGACCTCCTGGTGGTCGACCTCGGACACGACGTCGAAGCTCGGCATGCCCTGCACGATAGTGATCGGGTGGCCGTCGCCGGAGCCGGGCGCTAGCGTCTTCGGCTGCACAGGGTCGGTGCCCGAGCGGCCAAAGGGAGTTGACTGTAAATCAACCGGCTACGCCTACGGAGGTTCGAATCCTTCCCGGCCCACGAGTGACGGACATCGCCAGGCCTCGTTGCGAGCGCCTGGCGTTGTGCGTTCCGGGGTGCCGGCGATGATCCTGATCGACGCCGCGGGGCTCGCCGCGTCCCGCCCGAACCGGCCGCTGTTCGCCGACCTGTCGCTCACGCTGTCCGACGGCGACCGCGTCGGGGTGGTCGGGATCAACGGCTCGGGCAAGAGCACGCTCCTGCGCCTCCTCGCGCGCGTCGACGAGCCGGCGTCCGGTCAGGTCCGCTGGGGCCGCGGCGTGCGCGTCGGCGTGCTCTCGCAGGCGCCGTCGCTGCCCGCGGGGTCCGTGCGCGACGCGGCCGGGGCGGACTGGCGCGGCGAGGCGATGCTGCAGCGCCTGGGGATGGGCGCGCTCCTCGACGCCCGCACCGACGAGCTCTCCGGCGGACAGGCCAAGCGCGTGGCGCTGGCGCGCCTGCTCGCGGCCGAGCACGAGGCGCTGGTGCTGGACGAGCCGACGAACCACCTCGACCTGGACGCGATCACCTTCCTCGAGGAGCACCTGGGGGCGTTCCGGGGCGGGCTGGTGCTCGTGACGCACGACCGCCACGTGCTCGACCGGGTCACGACGAAGGTGCTGGAGCTCGACCGGGGACGCGTCCACCTGCACGTGCCGGCCGGCCGCCACGCCGGCTCGGGCTACGCGGCGTACCTGGCCGGCCGGGCCGAGCGCGAGGAGCAGGCCGAGGTCGCGGAGCAGGCGCGCCGCAACCTGGCCCGCTCGGAGCTGGCCTGGCTCCGCCGCGGCGCGCCGGCCCGCACGAGCAAGCCGAAGGCGCGCATCGCCGCGGCCACGGCGGTGGTCGAGGCCCGCCCGGACGCACCGGCTCGGGCCGGCGAGCTGTCCCTCGCGCTCGGCTCGCAGCGGCTCGGCGGCCGCGGTGTGGAGCTGCGAGGCGCGTCCTTCGCGTGGCCCGACGGCACCACGGTGCTGTCCGGCGTGGACCTCACCCTCGAGCCGGGCGACCGCGTCGGCGTCGTGGGCGCGAACGGCGCGGGCAAGTCGACGTTGCTCGACCTGATCGCCGGGCGCCTGGAGCCGACCTCGGGCGCCGTCCTCCGCGGCGCGACCGTCGAGGTCGGCTACCACGACCAGCTCGGTCGGGAGCTCGATCCCGCCCAGCGGGTGCGTGAGGCGGTCGCGGGGGACGCGGGGCAGCCCTCGGTGGCCGACGTCGCGCTGATGCGCCGCTTCTGGTTCGACGGCGACGCGCAGTTCGCGCCGATCGGCACCCTGAGCGGGGGCGAGCGCCGCCGGCTCCAGCTCCTCCTCACGCTCGTGCAGCGACCGAACGTGCTGCTGCTCGACGAGCCCACCAACGACCTCGACCTCGACACGCTGCGCGCGCTCGAGGACCTGCTCGAGACGTGGACGGGGATCGTCGCCGTCGTCAGCCACGACCGCGCCTTCCTCGACCGCACCGTCGAGGAGGTCCTCGCGATGGACGGCGACGGCGGCGTCCGGCCGGTGCGCGGCGGCGTCGCCGGATGGCTCGCGTCCCGGGCGGCGGCGGCGCCGGGCCCCGCCCGCACGGCCCCCGCGGTGCGCGACGCCGCCCCGGCTCGTCCGCCGCGCCCCGGACGCAGCCCGAGCACCCTGCGCCGGCAGCTGGCGCAGGCCGAGCGCGAGCTGGCCGCGGCGACGTCGGCACGCGACGCGGCCGCGGCGGCGCTGGTCGGCGTGGCGGACCACCGGGAGCTCGCGGAGCTCGCGGCCCGCGTCCACGAGCTGCAGGCGGCGCTCGAGCGCACCGAGGAGCGGTGGCTGGAGCTGGCCGGGGAGGCCGAGGAGCTCGGGCTCGACCGGTGAGCCCGGGTCGCGAGGGCGCGGGCCGCTCAGCTCCGCTCGGCCGCGTCGAGCGCCGGCGGGCGGGCGGCGGCGCGGTCGTGGAGCAGGCACTCCATCAGGGCGACGTCCAGCCAGCGCCCGAACTTGCGGCCGGTCTCGCGCTCGACGCCGACCAGTTCGAAGCCGCACCGGGCGTGCAGCGCCCGCGACGCCGCACCGCTCGCCTCGATCCGGGCGAAGACGGCGTGGAACCCGCTGCGCTCGGCCAGGTCGAGCAGCGCGTCGAGGATCGTCCGCCCGATGCCCTCGCCCGCACGGTCGCGGCGCACGTAGACCGAGTCCTCGACGCTCGTGCGGTAGGCGGCGCGCTCCTTGTACGGGCTCAGCGCCCCGAATCCGACCACCTCGGCCGTGGCCGCGTCGACCGCGACGATCGCGGCGAAGGCCCCGGTGCGGGCCGCCAGCCACTCGCGCTGGTCGGCGAGCGAGCGGGGCACGAGGTCGAACGTGGTCGTGGCCGTCGTCACCTCGTGGTTGTAGATGTGGCGGATCGCATCGGCGTCCGTCGACTCGGCGAGGCGGATGGTGATGCTGCCCACGGGGCGGCAGGGTAGCGGGGCGCCGAAATCCGGCCACGAACCGCTGGTGGCTGCGGGAGCCGCGCCGCTATGCTTGCTCGCTGGTCTGCGGCCCCGGCCGCGCGCCCAGCCCTCTTAGCTCAGTAGGTAGAGCAACGCCATGGTAAGGCGTAGGTCATCGGTTCGACTCCGATAGAGGGCTCGACCAGCCGCGTCGTCGGCCTCCGCCCAGCGGGGCCCGCCGGAGCGGACGGCCACGTGCCATGGCGGCGTAGCTCAGATGGTCAGAGCATCCGGCTCATAATCGGAAGGTCACCGGTTCGATCCCGGTCGCCGCTACCACGCACACCGACACACCACCCACACCGGAACAGACCCCCGGACAGACAGAGGAGACGGTCGCCACCATGAGCAAGGCGAAGTTCGAGCGGACGAAGCCGCATGTGAACATCGGGACGATGGGTCACATCGATCACGGGAAGACGACGTTGACGGCGGCGATCTCGAAGACGTTGGCGGATCGTGGGTT
>Ga0164290_1000702_pt1 | contig 89836 bp, 83 predicted proteins | sample Micstemetagenome_FD_108782 | JGI IMG/M metagenome (GOLD analysis project Ga0164290, IMG submission 108782) | Contaminated culture microbial community from soil near Moab, Utah, USA - Microcoleus steenstrupii SON62 (Illumina Assembly) | ecosystem: Environmental > Terrestrial > Soil > Soil crust... | reverse complement strand
GCGACGGCGGGATCCAGGGGCAGGCCCAGGGTGCGGGCCAGGTCGTTGGCGGTGCCCAGGGGCAGGATCCCCATCGGCAGGCCGGCCTGGAACAGTCCCGCCGCCGCCGAGGCGATGGTGCCGGCGCCGCCGCGGGGCCGGCCCGGCCGGGAGCCCACCCCATTCTCCCCCCCCCCCCCCCCCCCCCCCCCGGCATCCGCCAGGCGTCACGCCGCCCTGGAGGATCGTTCGGCCGCTTGCCACACGTGCGGATCAGCGACATCCTGCCGGACCAGGTCATTCACGGATGAGGCCAGGGGGTTTTATGGACGGGACCATGGGCCTGCCGCCCGTACGGACGATCAGTCTGCTGGCGCCCTTTGGCTGGCTTGCCGGGGGCTGGCGGGACCTGATGAAGGCGCCGGGACCCCTGCTTCTCTACGGTCTCGGCGTCGCGGTCGCCAGCTTCGCCCTCTGCTATGGCCTCTACGTCACCAATGGCGCCCTGCCGGTCGTGGTCCTGACGGCGGGGTTCGTCATCATTGCGCCCGTGCTTGCCATGGGGCCCTATGAGGCCGGCCGCCGGATCGGCCTGGGAGAGCGCCCCGGCCTGGGCCAGGTCCTGTTCGTCCGCTCCGCCTTCCGCCAGGATGTCGCCTATCTCAGCCTGCTTCTGGTGATGATCTTTTTCCTGTGGGGCCAGATCGCACAGATCGTCTACGGCCTCTCGACCTATCAGATCCACAGCGACACCCGCGCCCTCGTCGACTTCGCCGTTGGCTCCAGCGAGGGGCGCACCATGCTGTTGACCGGAACGGTGATCGGCGGCGTCCTGGCCTTCGTCACCTTCGCCCTGGTGGTCGTCTCGGCGCCGATGCTGCTGAACCCGAACGCCAACGTCTTCGCGGCGGTGGCGACGAGCGTGCGCGCCGTCAACGCCAACTTCTTCCCGCTGCTGCTGTGGGCGGTGATCATCACCGTCCTGCTGCTGCTGTCCGCCGCGACCGGCTTCCTGGCGCTGATCGTCCTCTTCCCATGGCTCGGCCTGGCCAGCTGGCGGGCTTGCCAGAATCTGGTGGGCGATCCCTGAGGTGGATTGCTGCGGGCCGCGAATTTTCTGGCTCTGGCGGATGCCATGGTCCCGCCGTCCATCCGGCCTCAGGCCCCCGCCTCGACCCCGAACGCCCGCCGCAAATGCTCCGGCAACGGCGTTGGCAGGGCCCAGGTCACCGAGATCGGCTTCTCGCCCTCCCAGCGGACGAAACCCACCCTTCCGCAATAGACGAAGGGTGACGCTTTGCCGTTCGGCCGCAACTTGCTGGCCCGCACGAACAGATGGATCCGGTGACCCGGCTCTGCTCCGCTGATGATCCGGCCGGCTTTGGAGTCCTGCCGCGTCTGACCCTGGCTCTGCCAGGCGAACGTCGCCGCATCGACGAATTGGTCCACATAGCGGTGTTGCGAGATGTGACCGCTCTTGTTCAGCGTCACCAAAAGAAAGACCTCCCGGTCCTGGACGATGAAGCCCTGGTTCCAGCTCCCCGTGCTGAACTGAAGGCCATAAAGCGCCGCGATGTCCTCTCGCATGTACTCTTGCCAAGGGGCAGCGCCGGGCAGATCCCGCACGAAATCGGAGCCCTCTTCCGCCGCTTCGCCCAGGACAGCTGGCTGAGAGGGCTCGTCTATCGGGCTGTCGAGATAGACGGCGATCCGCCAATCGACGATTTCCTGCACCAAACCCGAAAGGGCCGGCGCGACGGCCGGGTCGATGGAGAAGGTCGTGGCGAAGGTCCTGTCTCGATAGCCGAAGAAACGGCCATCGGCGCCCTCCGTCCAGGCTGCAATCGGATTGCGCTCCAGCAGGCCCGCGAGACCGGCCAGGTTCTCGGGATCAACGCTCAAATCATCTCGAAATCTGGGGTTTCGCATCGCCAAGCTGGCCACTTCGTCGGCAAGGTCCGCAACGCCGATGGCGCCTGGCATTCGCCCGGCCTGCAGCATCGCCCGCAACAGCAGCATTTTGTAACTACGGGTCATTTTGGTGCTGGCAAGAGTATCGAGGAAGGGCCCATGACGCTCAACAGCTTGGCTTTCCTCGGCGGTCAGGGCCGACTGGCTGCGCAGGAATGCAAACCAGCTTCCATGCCCCGATCGCTGCGGGTGAAAGCCGGCATGGAACATTTCCTGGGCGGTGGGCCGGCGACCCATCCGCTGAATGAAGTCCTGGAAGTAGGCCGCCATCACGTCGCCCTGACCCGTCGGGCGCAATAGCCGCTGCATCAGATCCAGGGCTTCCAGGTCGTAGGTGATCTCACAGCCGTCCGGCATGTCGAACCGTCCGGTCCGCACCTGTTCAAGGGCGATCGACAGGCTGCGGTCTCCACCCTCGGCCCGCAACAGCGCCCGCGCCTTGGTCAGGAAGGTCCGGTGATTGCCGATGTAGTCGATGACGGCCAGATGGCTCTTGCCCTCGGCCCGGCGCAGCCCCCGGCCAAACTGCTGCAGCCAGATCACCACCGATTCCGTCGGCCGCAGCATCAGGACGGTGTCGATGTTGGGGATATCGCCCCCCTCGTTGAACATGTCGACTGAGAAGACGATGTCCAATTCACCGGCCTGCAGCGCGTCCAGTGAGCTGGTTCGCGGCGCCGAGCCTTCGCCCGAATGTACCGCCACCGCCCGATAGCCTGCCTCCTGCGCATGCCGCGCCATGAAGTCGGCGTGCGCCTGCGAGGCGCAGAACCCCAGGGTCCGCTGCCCGCCCCGCCGCTTCAGCTGGTCCAGAGCGTTGTCCGCCCGCGCCCGCGTCGCCAAGGCCTCTGTCAGCGCCGCCTCATCGAACCGGGCGTTGCGCCAGGGGATGTTGGCGTAGTCCACGGCGTCCGGCACGCCGAAATAGCGGAACGGCGACAGCAGCCGCTGGTCGATCGCTTCGAACGCGTCGCACCGATAGACAAGGTTCTCCTCGCAAAGCCCCAGCAGGTCGCCGCCATCCATCCGCTCCGGCGTGGCGGTCAGGCCCAGCAGGAACTTCGGCCGAAAGTGCTGGATGAGCCGGCGATAGGTCGTCGCCGCCGCATGGTGGAACTCATCGACCACGATGTAGTCGAAGGCGTCCGGCGCGAAGCGTTCCAGGTGGTTGGCCCGGCCGAGCGTCTGAACTGAGGCGAACAAAACCTCCGCGTCCATGTCCCGGCGCTGTCCGCTGAACCGCCCCAGCCGGCTTTGCGGCCGGATACGGCGAAAGGTGTCGGTCGCCTGGTTGAGGATCTCGTCGCGGTGGGCGACGAACAACACCCGGCCGAACGGTGCGGAATCGAAAGCGCCGAGCCAGGTCTTGCCCAGCCCCGTCGCCAGCACCACAAGCCCGGCGCGATACCCTGCCGCCCGGGTCGCGGTCAGCGCCGCCAGCGCCTCACGCTGCACGCCATGCGGCTCCGGCGGCGGAGGAGGGGGCTCGGCTGGCAGCTCCGGGACCCCATCGGGCGCCGCAGGCTGCGGGGCCAAGCGCCGCCGCTTCTCATAGCCGTCGATCCAGTCGTCATCGAGCGGCTCCAGCTGCGGCGACGCCAGCAGCTCTTCAAAGCTATCCTGCACATCGCGCCAGCCCTCGGCATCGACGCCGCTGCTGACCCGGTAGTTCCATTCCACCCCCGTCCTCAGCGCCGTCTCGGACAGGTTGGAGCTGCCGACAATCGCCACCGCGTCCCGACCATCAGCGCTGAGGATCCAGCTCTTCGGATGAAAGCTCCGCCCCTTGGTGACGAACATCCACAGCTGCCGATCACCCTCCAGATCGAGCAGCTGGCGCAAGGCGTCAGGATCGGTCACGTCCAGGTAGTCGCCCGCCACCAGACGAAGTCGCCCGCCGCGGTCCAGCAGGGCCTGCAGGTGCGGCTGCAGCAGCCGCGCGCCGCTCCCAAGGATAAAGGCGACCGCCACATCGACGTGGTGTGCCTGGTCGATATGCGGCACGAGGTGCGCCAACAGGGGGTCTTCGCCGCCGGTAATCAGGGCGCGGGTATGCGGGGTGGAGGCGTCGGCCGTCGGCGGGGAGCCTGTTGCGGCGGCACGGCCCGAATGCAGCGCAGCAGCGGTCAAAACCCGACCGTCTCGAGGAAGTGCGGCTCCCGGGCGACGAACCACCATATGAAGGTGGAAATGGGTCGCCTGCCCCGCCGGCCCGATGCCGCCTTCATCCCAGCTGACATTGACCGTCTCGCCAACGAACCGCTCACCGAGCAGTCCGTAGCCCCGACCGATCGCTTCGATCAGCGCCGCTGTCTCTTCCGCCCCAAGGTCGGTCCAGGACGTGGCATGACGTTTGGTCGTCAGGATGAGGTGGCCGGCGGCGTTCGAGTTCGCCTCCCAGAGACCGACAATCTTGGGGCCGACAAAAGCGAGCCGCTCGACATCGACACGGCAGAACGGACAGTCGGAGCCGTCGCTTTCGGCGGATGCGCCCGTCATGCGATTATCGTCCGCCCCCACGAGTCACGGCGCCTGCGCCGCGCTAACTTAGTTGAGCAGGCCAGGAACACGACGGGTTGGCAACGGGCAATCATTTCAGACTGACGTCCCCATGGCGCAAACGCTGCCTAGGCGGCATCTGCCCCTTCAGGCCTGCCCCCCCTCAATCCCTCAACCCCCGCCGCCACGCCTCCCGCCGGTTCCCCCGCACGATCTCGTCCATCGCGAACACCTCCGCCCGGCCGGCCGCCATCCATCGCGCCCGGTCCGCCTGCGAGTCCGGCGCCTGGGCCATCATCCGGGTGAGGGCCGCCTGCTTGTCGGCCAGCTTGAAGCGCACCCGCTTGCGCACCACGCCGGTGCGCGGGTCGGTCGTCTGGTCGATGATCAGTTCCTTGACCGCCGCCGCCTTGGTCCGGTCCAGCCGCGACAGGTCGAGGTCCAGCTCGCCGGCGCCGTCGATGACGACGTAGTCGAGCAGATTGGCGAAGGCCAGGTGCGACAGCTCCCGCTGCACGGCCGCCTTGTCCGGCACGGCGTCGAACGGGGCATGGCGTATGACCTGCAACGCCTGCCGCACCTTTGGATGGCGCATCAGGTCGCGCCCCGCCCACTTGGCGCTGGCGGCGCTGTAGCCGGCCCGCCGGGCGGCGGCCGCGGCGCAGCGGTCGACCAGAAACTCCTCGACGAAGCGGCGTTGGCGCGGGGTCAGCCGGTTCAGGGCGGGCAGCGTCATGGCGGGGTCTCCTTATCGAAGCGGCGAAACCATTATCCCATGGTCCGGCCGCGCAAGGGCCCCCGCGCCTGCGCCACCCGGTCGCCGGGTCTTGCCCGCCGGGTCCCCACCGCCGGCCCGCCGGCGCCCCACCGGTTCGCCCCACCCCCGCCGCCCGCGGCCCCCTTATCTGGCCCGCCTTGCCATGCGCGCAGCCCACTTTTGCGGCGCACGCAGACGTCAAATGCACCCACCATGCCAATGCTATACTGGTGGCCCGCTTCGATAAGGCCGCCCGCCCCCCGATGATCGCCGCTCCCGTCCGCTGTCTTGCCGTCCTGCTGCCGCTCCTCGCCACCCCGGCCGTCGCCCGGGATGACTTCCAGACCCGCGTCCTGGCCGCCCACAACAGCCTGCGGGCGCAGGTCGGCACACCGCCACTCACCTGGAGCCACCGCCTGGCCGACGACGCCAGGGCCTGGGCCGACACCCTCGCCCGCAAGGGCCGACTGGAGCACGAAGACCAGCGCCAGCAGGGCGAGAACCTCTGGATGGGGACGGCAAACGCCTTCTCGATAGAGGCCATGGTCGGCGCCTGGGCCGGGGAACAGGCCGACTACCGCCATGGGGTGTTCCCCGGGGTCGCGAATAAAGGCAAGCCGGTGGGGCACTACACCCAGATGGTCTGGCGCTCGACGACGGAGGTCGGCTGCGCCACCGCCCGCACCGCCGACGAGGAGGTGCTGGTCTGCCGCTACAGTCCGCCAGGCAACTGGATCGGCCAGACCGCGTACTAGATGGGCCCGCGAAGGCGTTTCCAGCCGGGCGCGAACGTTTGAATTCCGGGTACGGCCAACGCAGCGGCCGCCCGCAGCACTATCCCGGGCCGCCGCGCGCGGCCGCACGAAGGAGACCACATGGCTGACCCCGCTCCGGTTCTGGTCCTGCTTGGCGGGGCGGGCGATCTGTCGATGCGCATGCTGCTGCCCTCCCTCCTGCATCTGGAGATGGACAGTCTGTTGCCGCAGGGCCTCCGCATCATCGCCGTCGGCCGGGCCAAGGGCGACGCCGCCAGCTATCGCAAGGATGTCCGCGCCCACCTGGAGGGCCACGAAGGGATCGGCATTGCCTGGGAGGCCCTGTCCGACCGTCTCGACTACCTGTCCACCGACGCCGGCAAGCCGGAGGGAGCGGAGGCGCTCAAGGCCCGCATCGGCGAGGCCGGCCTGACCGTTATCTACTACGCCCTGTCGCCCAGCCTGTTCGCGCCGGTGACCAAGGCCCTCAGCGACGCCGGGCTGATCGGCGAAAACACCCGCCTGGTGCTTGAAAAGCCCATCGGCCGCGACCTCGAGTCCAGCCGCGCCACCAACGCCGTCATCGCCGAGGCCGCCGAGGAAGGCCAGGTCTTCCGCATCGACCACTACCTGGGCAAGGAGACGGTCCAGAACCTCATCGCCCTGCGCTTCGCCAACGCCCTGTTCGAGCCCCTGTGGAACAACCTGGCCATCGACCATGTGCAGATCACGGTCGCCGAGACCCAGGAGGTCGGCGACCGCTGGCGCTATTACGATGAGTACGGCGCCATCCGCGACATGCTGCAGAACCACATGCTGCAGCTCCTCTGCCTGGTCGCCATGGAGCCGCCGTCCGACCTCGAGGCCGACGCGGTCCGCAACGAGAAGGTCAAGGTCCTGCGCTCCCTGCGCCGCTTCACCCCGGAAGCCGCCGAAAAGGACAGCGTTCGCGGCCAGTACGTCGCCGGCATGGCCGAGGGCCACCCTGCCGCCTCCTATGAAGCCGAGGTCGGCCGGCCGTCGACGACGGAGACCTTCGTCGCCCTGGTCGCCTGGATCGACAACTGGCGCTGGAAGGGGGTGCCCTTCTACCTGCGCACCGGCAAGCGGATGGCCGAGCGGCGCACTGAAATCGTCATCCAGTTCAAGGCCGTGCCCCACTCCATCTTCGGCCCCTACGGCGACCGCGACATCCAGGCCAACCGCCTGGTGATTGAACTCCAGCCGCACGAGGACATTTCCCTCACCATCATGAACAAGCGCCCGGGCCTCAACGGCGAGCACATGCGCCTGCAACCCCTGCCGCTGTCCCTGAGCCTGGCCAAGGCGCTGGGAGAGGAGGGCGGCCGGCGGCGCATCGCCTATGAGCGGCTGCTGCTCGACGTCATCCGCGGCGATCCCACCCTGTTCGTGCGCCGCGACGAGGTCGAGGAGGCCTGGCGCTTCGTCGACGGCGTCGCCGAGGCCTGGGCGGCGGCGGGCGTGCAGCCCAAACCCTATCCGGCCGGCAGCTGGGGCCCGGCCGGGGCCTCTGGTCTCATCGAGCGGTCGGGCCGCGCCTGGAATGACTGATCTGCCTGCCGTCGAGGTGTTCGCCAGCGCCGATGCGGCGGCAGACGCCGCCTGCGCCGCCATCGTCCAGCGCCTGCAGTCCGCCCTGATCGAACGCGGCGCGGCCCACCTCTGCGTCACCGGCGGCTCGACTCCGGGGCCGGTCTACGACCGCCTGAAGGACGCCGACCTCGACTGGTCCAGAGTCGCGATCACCCTGTCAGACGAGCGCTGGGTCGATGCCAACTCCCCGGACTCCAACGCCCGCCTCGTCCGCGAGCGCCTGCTCCAGGGCCGCGCCGCCGCCGCCCGGTTCGGCTGCCTCAAGGGCGAGGAAACAGACCCGGTTCACGGCGCCTGGGTCGCCGACCTCAAGGTCGCCCCCCTGGAGCCCTTCGACGCCGTCCTGCTGGGCATGGGGGCGGACGGTCACATCTGCTCACTGTTCCCCGGCAACCCGGTGCTGGAACAGGGGCTCGACCCGGCCGGCGCACGCCTGGTCCTGCATGCCCCCACGGGAGAGCCCGCGCCGGCGCAGGACCGTGTCACCCTGACCCTGCCGGCCCTGATCCATGCCGGGCTGATCCTCATCCTGACCTCGGGCCAGTCCAAGCACGCCATCCTCGAACGGGACGGCGACGAGCCCGTCCACCACCTGATCCGCGCCACCGCACGAGGCGATCTCCGCCTCCTCTGGTCGGCCTGAAAGCCATGGCCATGCAGCCCCCCCTCCACCCAACCGTCGCCCAGGTCACCCAGACCATCATCGAGCGCAGCCGCGAGTCCCGCGCGAAATACCTCGCCCGCATCGAGGCCATGCGCGCCGAAGGTCCCGGCCGGGGCAAGCTGTCCTGCGCCAACTGGGCCCACGCCTTCGCCGCCTCGCCCGGCGAGGACCGTCTGCGGGCGCTGGACCCCAAGGCCCCCAACATCGGCATCGTCTCGGCCTACAACGACATGCTCTCGGCCCATCAGCCGCTGGAGGACTACCCCCGGATCATCAAGGCCGCCGCCCGCAAGGCCGGGGCCACGGCCCAGTTCGCCGGCGGCGTGCCGGCCATGTGCGATGGCGTCACCCAAGGCCGCCCCGGTATGGAGCTCAGCCTGTTTTCTCGCGACGTCATCGCCCTGGCGACCGGCGTCGCCCTCAGCCACGACGCCTTCGACGCCGTCATCATGCTCGGCGTCTGCGACAAGATCGTCCCGGGCCTGGTCATCGGCGGCCTCGCCTACGGCTGGCTGCCGACCATCCTGATGCCGGCCGGCCCGATGACCAGCGGCCTGCCCAACAATGAAAAGGCCCGCACCCGCGCCCTCTACGCCGAGGGCAAGATCGGCCGCGACGAACTGCTGGCCGCTGAACAGGCCAGCTACCACGGGCCCGGCACCTGCACCTTCTACGGCACCGCCAACTCCAACCAGATGCTGATGGAGCTGATGGGCCTGCACCTGCCGGGCTCGGCCTTCATCACCCCCGGCACGCCCCTTCGCGAGGCCCTGGTCGCCCATGTCGCCGTTCGCGCGGCCCGGATCGGCGTCAAGTCGGACGAGTGGACGGCCATGGGCCACGTCATCGACGAGAAGGCGATCGTCAACGGCGTCGTCGGCCTGATGGCCACGGGCGGCTCGACCAACCTCTGCCTGCACCTGCCGGCCATGGCCCAGGCGGCGGGCATCAAACTTACCCTGGAAGACATGGACGCGCTCAGCCGCGTCACCCCGCTGATGGCCCGCGTCTATCCCAACGGCCAGGCCGACGTGAACCACTTCCAGGCAGCCGGGGGCCTGGCCTTCGTCACCCGCGAACTCCTGGCCGCCGGCCTGCTACATGAGGATGTCCGCACCATCGCCGGACCCGGCCTCTCCCGCTACACCCAGGAGCCCGCCCTTGAAGGCGACGCCCTCGTCTGGCGCGACGGGGCGCGCCGGAGCGGCGACCTCACCGTCCTGCGCCCGGCCTCCGATCCCTTCGAGCGGGAAGGGGGGCTGCGCCTGCTTGGGGGACCGCTCGGCCGCGCCGTCATCAAGGTCAGCGCCGTCAAACCCGAGCACCGCACCGTCACCGCCCCGGCCGTGGTCTTCGACAATCAGGCCGACTATCTGGCCGCCTTCAAGCGCGGCGAGCTCGACAGGGACTGCGTCGCCGTCGTCCGTTTCCAGGGCCCCCGCGCCAACGGCATGCCCGAACTGCACAGCCTCACCCCGCCGCTGTCGGTGTTGCAGGATCGCGGCCGCAAGGTGGCCCTGGTCACGGACGGCCGCATGTCCGGCGCGTCCGGCAAGGTGCCGGCCGCCATCCATGTGACGCCGGAAGCCCTGAACGGCGGGGCGCTGGCCCGGGTGCGGGACGGCGATGTCATCACCCTGGACGCCGAGGCCGGCACCCTGACCATCGCCGTCGATGCGGCCGAGTTCGCGGCCCGAACGCCGGCCCCGCCGCCCCCGGAGGGTATCGGCCACGGCCGTGAGCTGTTCGCCAGCTTGCGGGGTCTGGCCGGCGCCGCTGATGCCGGAGCATCCGTCCTTTTCGAAAACTGAAAGAACGCCGTTATAGGCCCAAACTGTGCATGTCCATTCCGTGGACGTAAACGGAAGCCGCGTCACCCTGCCGCAGGCCTTTAAAGCCACATCTGTTTCAAAGATGAAACGCAGCGGCGTAACCCCGGTTGACGCGGCGTTAGAACAGACCGCATCATCGAACAGTTGTTTGCCGGACTGTCCCGGCAAGCGGGTGGCTGTTCCTCGGGGGCGCGTTGGCGAGATCGCCAAACCTGTCTGACCTAAACGGAACCCGGACCGAGGTCCGGGCCAAAGGCGTCACTGCCTCTCCATCCCGACACTTCGAGATCGGCCGGACGGCTTCGTCCGCGCCCAACGACCTGCTTGTTCGGGGAGGCAATCCCGGCAGCGGATAATCAAACTACGAACCCGGTCACCGACGCTCGAACACAAGAAGCGCGGGGCCACCAGGAAACAACAGGGAGGGAGTATCATGCGTAGGACTGCGTATCTTGCCGGCGGATCAGCGCTGGCCATGGTTGCGGCCATCGGGTTTGGCGGCATCGCCGCCGCCCAGAGCGAACCGGCCTCGGTCGAGGAAGTGGTGATCACCGGCTCGCTGCTGGCGGGCACGCCCGAAGACGCGGCCCTGCCCGTCGATGTGATCGGCGCCGAAGAGCTGGCCAAGCAGGGTTCGCCCTCGACGGTCGAACTGCTCAAGGGCCTGTCGGTCTCCAACGGCGTGCTGGGCGACACCAACCAGTTCGACGCCCGCGCCCAGGGCTCTGAAGGCTCCGGCTCGGTCAACCTTCGCGGCCTCGGCCCGACGCGGACCCTGGTCCTGCTGAACGGCCGCCGCATGCCGGTCAACCCCTTCGCCCTCGCCGGCGCCGGCGCGGTCGACACCAACATCATCCCCTCCGCCGCCATCGGCCGGGTCGAAGTCCTGAAGGACGGCGCCGCGGCCACCTACGGCTCCGACGCCATCGCCGGCGTGGTCAACTTCATCACCAAGAAGGGCCAGGAAGGCGGCGAACTGGGCGCCAGCTACAAGCTGGTCGACGGCTCGGACGGCGACTGGACGGCCAACGCCACCTGGGGCTGGTCTGGCGACTCCTCGGACGCCTTCGTGGCGCTGGGCTTCCAGCATCGCTCCGAACTGAGCGTCCTCGAGCGTGACTTCGCCAACCGGCCCTACCTCGAGAACCCCGAAGGCGGCTGGACGGCGGCGGGCTCGCCCTCGACCTTTATCCCTCTGGCGGCCAGCACCACCGGCTTCCGTGACAGCAACTGTTCGGCCCTGGGCGGCTTCGCCGGCTTCAGCGGCGCAACCCCGGTCTGCTACGCCCACTACATCGAGTTCGACAACCTGGTCGAACGCGAGGAGCGCTTCCAGGTCTACGGCGAGTTCAATCACGAGTTCAACGACACCACCAAGCTCCACGTCGAAGCCCTCTACGCCTCGACCGACGTGCCGGAGTGGAAGACCTCGCCGTCCTACGCCCTGCTGGCCACCCCGACCGCGACCACCTCGCCGATCCCGGGCCGTTACTTCATTCCCAACACCAACCCGGGCCTTATCCGCTACGGCATCGATAACCCGACGCTGGGCAACTACAGCCTGGGAACCGGTCTCTGCACCACCGGCGCGGCCCAGAACCCCTGTGTCGGCGGCGCCTCCGCCCTGCTTGGCGGCGGCGTCCTGAACGTCGCCAACCGTCCCCACCTGCTGGGCGGCAACCCGATGTTCGGCTACGGCGCGTCGCGCGGTAGCCGCAACTTCGAGGCCTATCGCCTGTCGGCCGAACTCTCCGGCCAGTTCGCCGAGGACCTCAACTGGCAGCTCAGCGCCACCTACGGTGAAGAGCGCGGCAACCGCACCGGCTACGACACCATTGTCGGCCGCTACCAACTCGCCCTGCGCGGCCTCGGCGGCGCCAACTGCAACAACATCGTCGCCGGCACCCCGGGGTCGACCTGCCAGTATTTCAACCCCTTCTCGAGCGCCATTCCGGGCGCGCCTGACTTTGATCCGGCCCTGTCCAACGATCCTGACCTGACCCGCTGGTTCTTCCAGAAACTGGAAACCGAGCAGAAGACGGGCATGTTCGTTGTCGAGGCTGTCGTGAACGGCAAGATGTTCACCCTCGGCGGCGGCGACGCGGCCTGGGCGATCGGCGGCCAATACCGTCGCTCGACCTTCGACGTCTGGTACAACGACATCTCCAACCGGGCCATCAACCCCTGCCTCGACACCCCGATCAACGGCAGCAAGACCTGCGCCGCCCCGTCGGGTCCGTTCGCCTTCCTGGGCGTCGGCAGCAATGCCTACGTCGAGCAGAGCACCTGGTCGGGCTTTGGTGAACTCAGCCTGCCGTTCACGGACAACTTCAACGTCAGCCTCGCGGCCCGCTACGAGAGCATCGAGGACGTCGGCGAGACCTTCAACCCGAAGATCTCCGCCAAATGGCAGAGCATCGAGCCTCTGGCGGTCCGCGCCTCGCTCGGCACCACCTTCCGCGCTCCGGTGCCCAGCCAGCTGACCACCGACTTCGTCACCTCGCTGCAATCGATCAACGGCACCTTCCGCGCCGTCGACATCTACGGCGATCCGGACCTCGAGCCCGAAACCGCCACCACCTACAACGTCGGGGTCATCCTCGAGGTCGGAAACCTGAAGGCGTCGCTCGACTACTTCAACTTCGACTTCCAGGACCCGATCACCACCGAGCCGGTCTCCGGTCTGGTGGCCCAGGTGTTCCCGGGCGGCATCGGCGCCGGACAGGTGGCCAACTGCGCCAGCCCGTTCGCTTCGCGGTTCAGCTTCTCGGGCGGCGCCACCTGCGCCTCCTTCGCCACGGCGTCGGCGGCTTCGGCGGCCATCACCCGGGTGTCGACCAACACCATCAACGGCGCCGGGGTGAAGACCTCGGGTATCGACCTTATGGCCGATTACACCTTCGATGATGTTGCCGGCGGCAGCCTGACCATCGGCGGCTCGGCGACCTACGTCCTCGAGTATGTCACCGACGATCTCAACATCGCCGGCGTTGTTCTCAGCAAGTCGTTCGACGCCGTCGGCCTGTTGAACTACCAGACCACGGCCTACCCGCTGCCGCAGTGGAAGGGCAGCCTGTTCGTGGAGTACAACAACGGGCCGCACAACGCCCGGGTCACCGTCCGTCACATCGACGGCTACACCGACCAGCGGGTCTCTCCCTTCGCGGCGGGCACCTACTTCACCGACAACGGCATCCGCACCGCCGCGGTGGCCAATACCAACGGCAAGAACATCGACAGCTTCACCACTGTCGCCTTCACCTACCGGGTGTTCCTGCCCTGGGATTCGACGCTGGCGCTCAGCGTCGACAACATCATGGACGAAGATCCGCCCTTCGCCCGGCTTGACCTCAGCTACGACCCCTTCACGGCGAGTGGCCTTGGCCGGACCTTCAAGTTCAGCCTGTCCAAGAAGTTCTAGTCGGAGCGATCCGAACTGGACGGAAAGGGGCGGTCTTCGGACCGCCCCTTTTTCGTTGTCCTCGCTATTTTGAGGTATAATGGCGCTTCGATAAGCGGCGTTGGTTCAGCGCGTGAACAGGCCCAGCATCAGGGGCCGAACGAACAGGCCGGCGGCCTCGTCCTTCTCAAGCCCGGGCACCCAGGCCCCCATCGACGCCGCCGCGTTGAGCAGGGCGTTGAGCATGTGGGCGGCCACCAGCGGATCGACGGGCCGGATCGACCCCTCGGCGATGCCGTCGGAGATCATCCCGGCAAAGCGGTCGGAGATGCGGGCATAGCGGTCGGAGATGTCCTGGCGCACTTCCAGCGGCAGGGCGGTCATCGAGGAGCCACGCAACAGCGGCCCCTCGTCCGACAGCTGGAATTCGGTCAGGGCCGAGGCCGCCGCCGCCAGCCGCGTCCACTGGTCGGTCTTGAGGTCACGGGCGGCCAGCTGGGCGGCGCGCAGGACGGTGAAGGTGCGGTCAAAACAGGCCCGCACCAGCTCATCCTTGTCCTCGTTGTGATGATAGAAGCTGCCCTTGGTGACGTTCAGCGCCGCCGAGATGTCCTCCACCGAGGCGCCGCGATAGCCGCGCTGGTTGATCAGCCGGGTGGCGGCGGTCAGGAAGGTGGTGCGGGAACCCTCGGCCCCCGGCTCGGCCGGCGCCGCCTCGGTCAGCGGGGGCAGGGTGGGCGGCGCCCAGCTGCGGCTCCGGCTGGCCAGACCGCCGGTCAGGATATCGCTCATCCGCTCCCGCAGGCGCGGATAGTCCTCGACGTCGTAGCGGCGTAGCCAGCTGAAGGTCCAGAAGGCCTGTTCCAGCAACAGGTGGGTGCGGGCGTTGGCCTCTGCGCGGCTCAGCCCTGCGAATTCCGGGGCATCGAAGAAGCCCCGCACCCGGCGGAACATGTCGGTAAAGGCCCCGGTGACCTCGGCGTGGTGCGGTTCCTTCGGCGAACGCATCTCGCTGAAGCTGACCATCGGCGGCGCTTCCTTGAGACGGATGCGGCGCGACAGTTCGAAGAACAGCTCCAGGAAGCGGTCCAGCCGGCCGCGAGCGTCGGGCGCCTCGGCGGAGCGAGTGACCAGGTCTTCGAAGGCCTCAATCCCGCGCAGGAAGCAGGCGGCCGCCAGGTCTTCCTTGCGGCGGAAATAGTAGGTCACCGAGGTAGTGATCAGCCCCACCTCGGCCGCCACCCCGGCCAGGGTCATGCCCTTCACGCCCTGCCTGTTCAGAATACCGGTCGCGGCCGCCAGTATGGCCTCACGCCGCGCCGCGTAGCGGGCGGTCGAGGCGGGGGCGTCGGGGACGGCGGTCTCGGTCATCTAAGCTGTATCAAGTGGTTCAGATTGGTGGCGCACCTTAGGACCGCCGCTGCGTCATCCGCTACCGTCTTTTCGAAAAACCTCTACCGGTGAGTATGGCCGCCTCCGGCGCGGCCCCGGCCCAGCCGCCTGGCTTGGTCCACGTCGGGTTGACGCGGTCGAGGACGCCATCACGCAGGACGACGAAAATGTCGCGAAGAACCCTTGCGCGACCTCCGATTCCAGTTGGCCGTCGTTGCGGCTCTTGACGTTTCCGTCCCCTGTTTCTGGCGCGACGGTCGCGCAATTTCGCAAAGTTTGGGTTGCCCCATACCCGGCCTTCGATAACCATCGCGGCAACAACACAGAGGAACGCCCCGTGACCAAACCCGAAAAGCTCGGCCTGTCTTCCGAACGGCTCGGCCGCATCGAGAGTTTCCTCAAGGAGCGGTACATCGACCCGGGCAAGCTGCCCTGCGCCCAGGTCCAGGTCTGGCGGCGCGGCAAGCTGGCCTATGAGACCGTGCTGGGCCTCGCTGACCGCGAACGGGAGCGCAAGCTCAAGAGCGACGACCTCTTCCGCATCTACTCGATGACCAAGCCGATCACTTCGGTCGCCTTCATGATGCTGGTCGAGGAGGGCCTGGCGGCTCTCGACGATCCGGTGTCCAGGTACATCCCCGAATGGAAGGACCTTGGGGTCTACAACGGCGGCTACATGGAGACCTTCCAGTCCAAGCCGGCCGACCGGCCGATGCTGGTCATCGACTTGCTGCGCCATACCTCCGGCCTGACCTACGGCTTCCAGCAGTTCGGCAACATCGATGCCGCCTATCGCAAGCTGAAGCTGGGCGAGAACTTCCACGGCGAGGGGCTGGCCGAAACCGTCACCGCCCTGGCCGGTGTGCCGCTGCAGTTCTCGCCCGGGGAGGCCTGGAACTATTCGGTCTCCACCGACATCGTCGGCCGGCTGGTCGAGATCATCAGTGGCCAGACCCTGGATGTCTTCTTCGAGGAGCGGATCTTCAAGCCGCTCGGCATGGAAGACACCTTCTTCTCGGTCCCCAAGGACAAGGCCGACCGCTTCACCGCCTGCTACGCCGTGGGTGCGCTTGGCTCCAAGCTGCCTGTCGCCGCCAGGCCCCAGTTGCAGGACGACCCGAAGAAGAGCCCCTACCTGAAGCACCCCAGCTTCCTGTCGGGCGGCGGCGGCCTCGTCTCGACCGCGAGCGACTACATGAAGTTCGCCCGCATGCTGCTGAACGGCGGCGAGCTCGACGGGGTACGGCTGCTGGGTCCCAAGACCATCCAGCTGATGAGCGCCAACCACCTGCCGGGCGGCAAGGACCTCACCCAGATGTCCAAAAGCCTGTTCAGCGAGGCCACCTACGCCGGGGTCGGCTTCGGCCTGGGCTTCGGGGTCACCATCGACCCGGCCGCCACCATGATCCCCGGTTCGAAGGGCGAGTATTTCTGGGGCGGCGCGGCCAGCACCTTCTTCTGGGTCGATCCGGAGGAAGACCTGGCCGTGGTCTTCCTCACCCAGGTCCTGCCCAGCAGCGCCTACCCGGTGCGGAGGGAACTGCGGACCCTGGTCTACAGCGCCATAACCGAGGCGGGCAGGGGGTAGGGCCCGAAGGCCCTAAGGGACGATATCCGCCGCCTCGGCCGCCTGGTTCTTGGCGGCGATGATCCGCAGGTTCTCCGTGTGGGTCTCGCGGCTGATGTTGTAGAGCTGCATGATGGCAAGGGCGATGCCGTAGAGGATCGCCAGGACCGGCATGTAGACCAGCGCCATGTTGGTGATGACCGTCGCGTCAACCTCGCCCGGCTTGGCGTTGCGCGGGAAGTCGATGATCACCAGAAGGAAGCTGGCCGCCATCACCCCGATGCCGCCAACGGCCTTCTGGACCAGGCTGGTGAAGGCGAAGAACAGGCCCTCCGAGCGACGGCCGGTCTTGACCTCCGAGTGCTCGACCACGTCAGCCAGCATCGAGGTGATGAGGATGGCGGCGGTGATCCCGAAGATGCCGCGGATAACGCCATCGAGGAAAAGCCAGGGCACGATGGAGGGAATTTCGCCGTACATGTCGGCGTTTTCCGGGAACCAGCCGAGCAGCCGTAGCAGCAGCGGCACAAACCCGGTCAGAACCGCCAGCGCCAGCAGGATGGCGCCGGCTTTCTTCTTGCCGGACCGCTTGGACAGCATAGGCGCGGCCACCAGGGCGATGGCCGAGGAGATGTAGCTGTCGAGCACCAGCACCCCGGTCCAGAAGGAGTTGAGCTCCCAGAAATAGGTCGAGAAGTAGAAGGCGAGGGTGAAGCTGACCCCCTGGGCGATGGCCGCGACCAGGCCGACCAGGGTGATGACCACGAAGGGCCGGTTGTTGAGGGTGTCCTTCATCTGGCTCAGGGTCTGCATAACCGTTCGGGCGGTCTGCACCGGGGCGCGCCGAAGCCAGGGGATGAAGCGGTGGGTGCCGGCCGCCGACACAATGATCGACAGGAACATCAGCACCGCGCCGACGTAGCCGTACATCTTGTAGGCGTCGGGATTGAGCTGGCCGTTCTTGATGGTTTCCGTGGGCTGCATGAAGACCCAGAACATCACCACGGTCAGGGTCAGGCCGCCCCACCAGGCGAAGAAATAGCGCCAGCCGAGGATGGAGCTGCGCTCATCGTAGTCCTCGGTCAGATCGGCGGCGAGCGAGGAGGACGGAACCTCGTACATGGTGATGAAGCTGCGGCCGATGACGGCGACGGCCACCAGGTACCAGAACATCGCGCCCTCGCCCCAGCCGGACGGCGGGTTCCAGAGCAGCAGGAACGACAGCGCGACCGGCAGGGCGGAGGCGTACATGAAGGGGTGGCGGCGACCCCATTTGGAGCGCCAGTTGTCGGAGATCTCGCCGAGCACCGGGTCGATCACGCAGTCGATGATCAGCGCCAGGGTGATGGCGAAGCCCACCGCCCGCGGGTCCATGCCGACCACCTGATTGTAGAACAGCAGCAGGAAGACGCGGTAGCCGTTGTCCTTGATCCCGAAGGCGACGGACCCCAGTCCGTAGAGCATCTTGGTGCCGACGCCCACGCGAGGGCGCGGGCCGAGCGGCTGCGCGGCTTCGGTCATCAATGTTCCACCCTGTGACGAACGGCTCTGCGGCCGATTTCATTTTCGAATTTGGGGTATGTTGAGAACTGCTGTCAATCGATCGTTTAATTCATGACGCCGGTTTCATCTCCCGGCGCCGCAGCGCGCAGGCGTCCCAGTAGGGTTCGCCGCCGAAGCGTTCGATCATGCGGTCGGTGAGGATGCGGACCTTGGCGGGCGTAGAGCCGGGCGGCCGCACGACGTAGAGACCGGCGTCGGCGCCGATGGGAAAGTCCATGAGGATGGGCTCCAGCTCGCCGGTCTCGATGAAGGTTCCTGCCAGGAAGGTCGGCAGCATGGCGACGCCGAGGCCGGCCGCCGCCGCCCGGGCGACAGCCTCGGCGTTGTCGGCCCGGAAGCGGGCTTCGGGCCGCACGGTGATGGTCCGCTTGCCGTCCTGGAACCGCCAGGCTTCACCCATCCGCATGCCGGTCTGCACCACCGCATCGTGGTCGGCGAGATCGGCGGGGGTCTGCGGCCGGCCGCGTCGGTCGAGGTAGGCGGGGCTGGCGACAACGGCGGCGAGGATCGGGGCGATCCGCCGGGCCACCAGTGTGGAATCGGCCAGCACGCCCAAGCGTACGGCGACATCGAACCGCTCAGCCACCAGATCGACAAGGCCATCGCTGTAGGCGGCCTCGATCTTCAGCCGGGGATGCTCCAGCGCCAGTCCCTGCAGGACCGGCTGCACATGACGCAGGCCGAAGGAGAGCGGCAGGGCGATGCGCAACGTGCCGCCGAGCGACTCGCCGCTCTGGGCAACCGCCTCGCGGGCCTCCTCGAGGTCAGCGAGGATTCGCTCAGCGCGGAGCTTGAACTCCAGGCCGGCCTCGGTCGGGCTGATGCCGCGGGTCGTGCGGGACAGCAGCCGCGCGCCGAGGTCGGCCTCCAGGGCGGTCACCCGCCGCGACAGGATAGATTTGGAGACCCCCAACCTTGCCGCTGCGCGGGTGAAGCCGCCGGTTTCCACCACCTCGACGAAGGCGCGGATGGATTCCAGATCGAACATTCAACCGGCCCTCCAGTGAAACAATATCGGCCTATCAGATGGTCAGCGTTCCATTTTCGTCAACACAGAACTGCAACTTACGCAGCTACCGATATCGCCTCTCCATGCGCATCTGTCCGTCACGGCCGCAGGGCCCCCAGACATTTTCGTGGAGCGTTTCACATGACCAAGGTTCTCGTCCTCAACAGCAGCATCAGCGGTGACGCGTCGGCCAGCCGCGCCCTCGTGCAGACCGCTGTCGACGCCCTCAGCCGGCCCGGCGTGGCCATCATCGAGCGCGACCTGGGCGCTGATCCCATCCCGCACCTGACCCCCGAAACGGTCGGCACGGTGCGCGGGGCGGATCCGGTCACCCCGGCGCAGATCGAAGCCCGCGCCCTCGCCGACGGCCTCATCGCCGAACTGAAGGACGCCGACGTCCTGGTCATCGGCGCCCCGATGTACAACTTCGCCATCCCCAGCGGCCTGAAGACCTGGTTCGACCACGTGCTGCGGGCCGGCGCGACGTTCCGCTACAGCGAGGCCGGACCCGAAGGTCTGGTCACCGGCAAGAAGGCCATCGTCGTCCTGTCGCGTGGCGGCCTCTACAGCGAAGGCCCGGCGGCCGCCCTGGACAGTCAGGAGCCGCACCTGCGGACCCTGCTGGGCTTCATGGGCCTCACCGACGTGACCTTCGTCCGCGCCGAGAAGCTGGGCTTCGGCCCGGCCGCCGTCGAGGAGGCGATGGGCAAGGCCCGCGACCTGATCGGTCGCACCATCGATGCGGACTTCCGCAAGGCCGCGTAAGTCTGAAGCGACAACACCGGTATGGGCTGGTAGGCTCCGGGTATGGAAACCTGGATCCTGCCGGCCCTGCTCGGCGTCGGCCTGGCCGCCGCCACCGGATTTCGCACCTTCCTGCCGCTGCTGATGCTCGGCCTTGCGGCCAAGTTCCAGCTGTTCGGCATGGAGCTTGCGGACGCCATGACCTGGCTGGACTCCACCCCTGCCCTGATCGCGCTCGGCATCGCCACCTTTGTCGAACTGGCGGCGGACAAGATCCCCGCCGTCGACCACTTCCTCAGCGCTATCGGCACCGTCATCCGCCCGATCGCCGGCGCTGTGGCGGCCGGCGCCGCCTTTTCCCAGTTCGATCCGATGGTGGCTGCCATCGCCGGCCTGATCATCGGAGCCCCCACGGCCCTGGCCTTCCACGCCGCCCAGGCGGGTACGCGGGTCGTCAGCACCGGGACGACGGCGGGCCTGGCCAATCCCTTCATCTCCGTGGGCGAAGACATCGCCGCCTTTGTCACCGCCCTGCTGGCCATGTTGGCGCCGGTGCTGATCCCGCTGGTCCTGGCGCTTATGCTGTTCGGCCTCTGGCAACTGTGGCGTTTCGTGCGCCGTCCCTCGGTCAGTCGCCGCCCATCGTCGTGAAGCTGATCGGGATGACCACCGTCGCCCCGACAGTGGAAGACCCGTCCGCCAGGTCGGTCTGCATGACGAAGAACTGCGACAGTTCGAGCGACGCCTTTCCAAAGCCGAACCCCGTCGGGGTTTCCTGAACGATCCTGCAGTTGTCGACATGGCCGGTGTCGATGACCACGCAGGAAATGATGGCGCGGCCGCTGACCCCTCGGTTCATCGCCTTTCTCGGGAAGGCCCGCGACACGGCGGCGCCGGAGGGCTTGCGCAGCCAGCGCGGGCGCATCAGCCGTTCGCCGCGGGCATCCTTGAAGCCCTCCGGAACCGCGTCCACCGGCGGCGGGCTGAACTCGATGGGGATGCGGACCAGGCCGCCGGCGGTCGGCAGTCCATCCTCGGTCGTCGCCCGCATCCGGAAGTCAGCGGCCAGGGAATGGGCGGCGAAGGCGAAGCCCTGGTCGGCCGGGGTCTCGCTGCGGGTCGTGCAGGCATCCAGTCGGCCGTCCTCCAGCACCTTGCAGGCCAGCACCACCTTGCCTCCGACGCCCTGCTGGAAGGCCGCCTCCGGATAGGCCTTTTCCATGACCTCAGCGGTCGGAAGAGCGGTCCACACGACCTTTCGCAAGGGCCTGGGCTCGGCCGCATCCTGGGCCAGGGCGGCCGTGCCGCAGGCGGTGGCGAGAATGAGGGCAAGGGCAAGACGAGGCACGCATGTCTCCGGAACCAAAGCTTGAGGGTCGCTGATCCTGGCCGTCGCGTCCACGGGCCTGAATCAGCGCCAGGTCGTTGCCGACCCTGTGGCATTCATCGCCATGCGGCGGGGCTATGGCGGGGGGCGAAAGAGGTCTAGGCTTCTCCTGTCACGTGAGTCCCCCGTGAGGGGCGGGCCGTCGCCGGAGGCAGGATTCGTTGCGCAAACTGGTGCTGCTGTCGCGCAAGGGGGGAACCGGCAAGACCACGCTGTCGGTCAACCTGGCCGTGGCCGCCCGGCGCGACGGCCTCAGCGTCACCATCGCCGATCTTGACCTGCAGGGCTCGGCCGCCGCCTGGGCGGCGGGCCGGCGGGACCCGGCGCCGGACGTGCGCCCGGCCAACGGCGGCACCCTGTTCCCGGTCGCCAACGCCGCCGAGCGGGCGGGCCGCGACCTGCTGATCATGGACACCCCGGCCGGCGGCGACGCCATCTCCAGCGCCGCCATCCGCCTGGCCGACCTGGCCATCCTGGTCTGCCGGCCCAGCTACTTCGACCTCGCCGCCCTGGTCCCCGCCGCCCAGGCCGTGCGCGCGGCGGGACGGCCCGGGCTGGTGGTGCTCAACCAGGCGCCAAGCCGCCGGGCCGGCGTCGAGAGCCCGGTCATCGCCCGCGCCGTCGAGGCCGCCAGGGCGCTGGGATTTCCCATCGCGTCTGTCGGCCTGAGGGCCCGCGTCGCCTTCCAGGAAAGCCTGTGGCGGGGTCTCGGCGTGCTTGAGTTCGAGCCGCGCGGTTCGGCGGCGGCCGAGATCAACCGGCTATGGAGCGAGGTCGCCGACACGCTGTGGCCCTACCGGGTTGAGCAGCGCGGGGCCGCCGAATAGGCCTGGCCGACAGGCGCCGACAGACCGAATGCCATTTTGCAGCAGAGGTTGCGGCGCCTGGAAGGCCGTGAATCAGGGCAATTTCATTGAATCTCCAGAGGAATTGACGATTCTTCGGTGGCCCGCGGGTGGACTTTCGGTCGCCCTTCGGGGACCTGGCCGGTAGATTTCGGTGAGCCGGGAGTGGGCCGGCGGTCGCCCGGGACTTGACGGTCCGTCGGACGCTTATCGAAGCGGCGGCTCCATTATCGCATGGGCGGCCTCCAGAACCGACAAACCCATCCGGACTCCACCGTTCGCAAGACGGCCATTGACGAGCGCGAACAAAAACGGAACATCGCGCGGATGTCCGACGCGCGATCAGAGTACAGGGAGCCGCATGACCCCGGCAGCCTCGCCCCGCCCGGCTGGTTCCTGTCAGAGCACACCCTGCTGCCGGACCCGACGCTGAAGGGCTATATCGACCGCAACCAGTCGGTCCATGGCCAGTGCGTCGGCAAGGACTGCCAGCGCAAGGCCTCGATGGACCTGCGCGAGCTGCTGCGCATCACCGGCCCGGCCCTGCATATCAAGAAGATCGCCGACTACATGCGCTGCAGCCGGCTGGAGGGCTGCCGGTTCCGGTTCACCCGGCTGGAGCCGCGCTGCGACATCCCGCTGGACCGCTTTGCCGGGCGGCCGAACATCCGGCTGCGGGTGCGCTGCAACCACTGCTTCTGCTTCACCCATCGCAAGGTCGACGCGGTGATCGCCTGGCTGACGACGACAGGGCAGGGAAGCCAGCGCAGCTGGATCAGCGATGTCGAGCGGCTGCTGACCGCCCGCTGCGGCTGCGGCGGGTCGAGCTGGAAGATCGAGGTGATCATCTTCGACACCCGCAATGAACGCTGGCGAATGCGGGGGGAGGCGGTGTTCGAGGACCGGCCGTTTTCAGCCAAGGCCAAGGCGACCTGAGGCGGCGGATCTGCAACCGCGCCTTAGGCGGGAACAAGCGGGAGTCTGGGGACTTTTCCTTCCACCTTTGGGAGTAACAATCATGCTTAGAACCCTCTCCACCGTGGCCGTCGCCGCGGCCCTTCTGGTCGCCTGCGGCCCCAAAACCGACGACACCGCCGGCCCGGCCGTCTCGACCTCCGAGGCCCCGCGCAACGAAGCCGTCGACACCACCCCGACGACCGGCGATGCGACCACCACCCCCGGCGCCAATTCCTTCACCGAGGCCCAGGCCAAGGGCGCCATCGAAACCGCCGGCTACACGGACGTCAAAGACCTGAAGCAGGGCGAGGACGGCGTCTGGATGGGCATGGCCATGAAGGACGGCAAGGAAGTCGGCGTCACCGTCGACTACAAGGGCAGCGTCCAGCCGATGTAGGCGCGCCGCCGGCGTCCATCCCGCCGCCTCACAGCGGCTTTCCCCCTAGTTCACGCGTAAGGAGCTCACCCATGAGCCGGACCATCACCCGTCTGTTCGATACCCACACCCAGGCCATCGCCGCCGTCGACGCCCTGGAGCACAGCGGCGTCGACCACGACCGCATCAGCATCGTCTCCAACAACACCGAAAGTTGGCATGACGGCCACAGGCATGACGGCGGCCACGCCGTCGGCTCAAAGGCCGGCCCGCTGGGCGACGCCAACGGCGACGGCGAGAACGACGTGGCCGACGGGGCCGGCAAGGGCGCCACGACCGGCGGCCTGATCGGCGGGGCCGGCGGCCTGCTGGCCGGTCTCGGCATGCTGGCCATTCCGGGCCTCGGTCCCGTGGTGGCGGCCGGCTGGCTGGCCTCGACGGCGGTCGGCGCTGTCGTCGGCGCCGTCGCCGGCGGCGCGACGGGCGGTCTGCTGGGCGCGCTGAAGGAAGCGGGCCACACCGATGAGGACGCCAACGTCTATGCTGAGGGCGTGCGCCGGGGCGGAACCCTGGTCAGCGTCAAGGCCGAGGATGGCGACGGCGATCGCATCCAGAAGATCCTGAACGGTGGCGTCGACGCCTCTACCCGTGGCGACGCCTATCGCAAGGAAGGCTGGACCCGCTTCGACCAGACCGCCGCCCCCTACGGCATGGACGACATCAGCCGCGAACGCACGCTGTACGCCGCTGACGAAGCGCGCTCGTTCGGGGAGCAGGGCGACCGCGACGCCGACCTGGTTGACCCGGACCGCCCGGCCACGGCCCCCGGCGCCCCGCACGGATCCTCGCGGCCCTTCTAGGGCGCGGCGACAGGCCTGAACTGAAGACGCCCCGGGCCGAAAGGTCCGGGGCGTTTTTCGTGGGGGGACAGGTTCGTCGCGCATGCGGCGTACCTGTCCCCTGCTTTGTGGCGGGACGGTTTCAGGTCAGGATGCGCCCCATGTGCGGACGTTTCGACACCTCTCACCTGACCTGGGCCGACATCCACGACCAGCTGACGACCTTCGGCGAGCATTTCCCGGTCGTCACCGCCCCGATCAACATGGAGCCCAACGACGACGTGCGGCCGACCACGGCCCAGGTGACGGCGCGGCTGCAGGACGGCGCCTGGGTGCTGGAGAAGATGCGCTGGGGGCTGGTCCCCTTCTGGCGGAACGGCAAGCCGCTGAAGGACAGCGAGAAGGGCAAGGGCGACGGCTTCAAGCTGACCACCTTCAACTGCAAGACCGAGAACTTCGACCCCGGGGCCAGGCGCTCGGCCACCTTCGCCGAGGCCTTCGCCAAGCGCCGCTGCCTCGTGCCGGCGAGCGCCTGGTACGAGTGGACGGGGCCGGAGGGCGGCAAGACGAAGCACCGGTTCGCGCGGACGGACGGCAAGGCCCTCTGGTTCGCCGGCCTATGGGACCGCTGCACGACGCCGGACGCGGGGGAGGTGGCCAGCTTCACCATCCTGACCGGGCCGTCGGAGGGCTGGCTGGGCGACTACCACACCCGGGCGCCGGTTATCCTGGAGCCGGAGGAGTGGGGGACGTGGCTCGACCCGGCGCAGGACGCGGGGCCGTTGATGGCGGCGGTGCGGGCGGAGCGGTTTGCAACTATCTAAGGACGGTGGACAGCCTCACCCCTGAGCAACGTAGCGAGCGCATGTCGCGTGTTCGCGGAAAAGGAAGCCAGGCCGAGCGCCTTGTCCGCTCGCTGGTGCATCGGATGGGTTACCGCTTCCGCCTTCATGGCGCGAAGCTGCCTGGCAAACCGGACCTCGTCTTTCCCGGCCGCCGAAAGGTGATTTTCGTCCAAGGCTGTTTCTGGCACCGCCACCCCGACCCCGATTGCCGGCTGGCGCGTCTGCCCAAATCGCGGCAGGATTTCTGGGTGCCGAAACTGGAGGGGAATCGGGACCGCGACGTGCGCAATATCGCCGCTCTTGAAGCCCTGGGATGGACGTCCCTGGAGCATTGGGAATGTCAGCTTCGCGACACGACTTTCCTTGAGAACGAAATTAGAACATTCTTGAGCGCATGAAATCGATCGAACTCTTCGCCGGCGCGGGCGGCCTGGGCATGGGGCTGCACAACGCGGGTTTCAAGCCGACCAAGGTTGTCGAGTGGGATCGCTATGCCTGCGACACCCTGCGCGAGAACCAGGGGCTTGAGCTGTCGCCGGTCCGGGACTGGCCGCTGACGGAGGGCGATGTGCGGGCCGTCGATTTCACGCCGTTCGAGGGCAAGGTCGATCTGGTCTCCGGTGGTCCGCCCTGCCAGCCCTTCTCGATGGGCGGGCGGCACAAGGCCTACAACGATACGCGGGACATGTTCCCGCAGGCGATCCGGGCGGGTCGCGAGACCCGGCCGCGGGCCTTCGTGTTCGAGAACGTCAAGGGCCTGACCCGGGCCAGCTTCCGCAACTACTTCGAATACATCCGGCTGCAGCTGATGCATCCCGAGATCGTCGCCCGGCCGGAGGAGGACTGGACCGACCACCTGGGCCGGCTGGAAAGCCACCAGCTACAGGGCTCGCGCGACGGCCTGCACTATCGCCTGGTCTCGCGGGTGCTCAACGCCGCCGACTATGGCGTGCCGCAGAAGCGGGAGCGGGTGGTATTCGTCGGCTTCCGCGACGACCTCGACATCGACTGGCACTTCCCGGTCGCCACCCATGGCGCCGACCGGCTGTTGTGGGATCAGTATCGCGACGGATCCTACTGGGACCGCCACAAGGTCGCCCGCAAGGATCGTCCGGCCAACGACATGCTGACGGCGCGGGCCGAGCGGCTGGACGAACGGCCGAGCACCATCGCCTGGCGCACGGTGCGTGACGCGCTGGCCGACCTGCCCGATCCGCAATTCGAGACCGAGGCCTCGCGCAAAATCCCCAACCACCGCTTCCAGCCCGGCGCGCGGTCCTACACCGGCCACACCGGCAGCCCGCTTGACGAACCGGCCAAGACGCTCAAGGCCGGCGTTCACGGCGTGCCCGGCGGTGAGAACATGCTGGCCAGCCCGGACGGCAGCGTCCGCTATTTCACGGTCCGCGAGAGCGCCCGGCTGCAGACCTTCCCCGATACCTATCTGTTCCACGGCTCCTGGTCGGAGACCATGCGCCAGCTTGGCAACGCCGTGCCGGTGCGGCTGGCCGAGGTGATCGGCAAGGGCGTGGCGCACAAGCTGAAATTCGCCGCGTGAGCAAGACCGTCGAGGCCGACGCTGAGTCCATCCGGGCGAGGATCGCCGAGCTGGTTTCGACGGCCGAAGAGGTCAAGCTGTCGCCCGCTGCTCGTCGCAAGGTCGACGCCACGTTGCGCCGTCTGATCGCGGACCTTGAGGCGGCGCTGGGGCGGCTTGATCCAGTGACCATGCCCCTGGCGGTGTTCGACCCCAGCAACCCCAAGATCATCGGCCGCTTCACGGCCCTAGCCCTGCTGGCCCAGGAGCGCGTGCCGCTCTCGGCCGTGCCGGCCTTCTACGGCTCGGGCGTCTACGCCATCTACTATCGCGGCGACTATCCGCTCTACGCCCCGATCCGCGACACCGAGACGCCGATCTACGTCGGTCAGGCGGCGCCAGCCGAGCGCAATGCGAGGTCGGCGCGCGACCAGGGCGAGCGGCTGGCGGCGCGGCTGAACGAGCACCGCAAGAACATCGCCAAGGCGGAGTCCAGCCTGAGCCTGGGCGATTTCGAGGCGCGGTATCTGGTGGTGCAGTCGGGCTGGGAGACGGCGGCGGAGGACTACCTCATCCACCTGTTCCGGCCGCTGTGGAACAACGAGACCAAGCTGGTCTTCGGACTTGGCAAGCACGGCGACGCGGCGACGACGCGGGCCAATAAGCGGTCACCGTGGGACACGCTGCATCCGGGGCGGAAGTGGGCGGAGGCAACATTGGAGGATTCCAGGTCGCCGGAGCAGTTGGACCGGGAAGTGGAGGAACACTTCCGGCGGCATGCGCCGGTGCGGGATCAGGGGGCGTTGTTGGAGGCGTTCTTTATGGAGTTGCGGCAGGCTTGAGGGGCCGGTCGCCTAGGCAAGGCGATGAGCTAGTTCCGGAATCGACGTATCGTCACAGACTTTCTGAAGTTGAGTGGTGCCTTGTTATCGAGTTACCAAGGCCAGCCCTAAACTGACACGCCTCCATTGACTAAGAGGAAAATGCCGCCAATGGTGGCATTCTAGTTGGAACTACGAGAACGAGGATTTGTTGGCCGAGATTCATGACCTTATTGCCCGGACAGTCGCAACGAAGAAGCTCAAGATTCTCGTCTTCGGGCCACAGGTTGCAGACATATCGCCAGACGTCAGGACTGCCAAGTTGCAGAATAAGCGAATTGAAATTCGCCAAAAGCTAGAAGCATTGGGACACCACGTCCGATACGCTGAAGAGCTAGTCGATCCGAGTTTGCCCGGCCTTATGGGCAACGCAGTATTTCAAGAGAAGCTGTTGATGCGCGAATACGACTTCATTGCAACTCTAGTCGAATCGCCAGGGAGCGTCGTCGAGGGGACCCGCATCGCAATTGACAATGAGCTGTCACAGAAGGCTAGCTTGTTCATCGACTATGAATACCGCCATGGCCTTGCGGCACAAATGTGTGAAATGGCCCAAGCGCGCGGCTGTCACTTCGCAACCTACGAATATCCAAAAGACTTAGACGAGTGCAATTTATACGGACTTATCGCCGCGCGCGTTAGCCATATCCAAGCAGTCAAATTTATATTCTAGAATGTCAGGTCCAGAGAACATAAACGGGCTTATATCCCAAAATACCGCACTGCTTGCTGTGTTGATGCAGCCTGATCTGGATCTTCAACTAAGGAAGTTCAAGTACGACTGGATTTCGAATACATTCGAGCCGAGTTCGTCCTTCGCCGATACGATTCGCACCCAAGGGTTCGCGCAAGGATCTGCTGGAAACGCCCTGGATCGGTCAGGCCGACTTTTCATGAGCCGCATCCTCTTACACTTTGAGGCGATTGCATCAGACCCTACTACGGAGATCTCTGCAAAGTATCATGATCTCAAGCTAATTTCCGAGGGAAAGAACGCGATCGTCTTCTCCGCGCGTCATCGCTTCTTGAATTCCCTAGTAATTCTTAAGATTGTCCGTCCGGGAGCCTCTGAGAATATAGTAGAGTCAATAAGAAAGCTGGGAGAAATTGATCGGAATACAGGCCTAGTGCTTCCGATTGACTATATTGAATGTCGGATAAAGGATATTCTGGGAAATCCGCTGGATGTGAGCTGTATAGTTTTTCCGTATATTGACGGTAAAACGTTTGGGCAATTCCTAAAGCAAAAAAACCATCACCTAAATTCCCAAGTGGTGATTTCATTCGCAAAGCAATTGATTAAAGCTCTGGCATCTTTGGAAAGTGTTGGTGCTTATCACGGTGATCTACACGAAGACAACATCATGGTTGACCAGTACTCTGCTTCTGGACTTAAATTTTCCGTGGTGGACGTCTCGTTTGATGCAATGGGTAGTGCGTCACGGGATATATGTAAAAACAACGATCTCAGTAATTTCAAGCAGCACTTGTGGCGCATTCTAGCGACGCAGCGTGAATCCATACCCACGTTGTCGATACGAAAATACATCGGCACCAGATCATTCTTAATAATCAAGGAGATCCTGTCGGAGGACGTGACGAGCTTTGCCAGGATCTGCGAAATTCTGGAGCGTGGCGGCCAGTACTCAACGTATGTGATCGAGCGCGATCGGTTCATTGGGGACCGGTTTGACGTGCCAAGTTCATTCCGGCTTCAGCGCTACGAGGAGATAACGGACCCAACGGTTGCAGTTGAGCTCTTTGTTCCCTTTGATGAACTAATGAGCAAGATTGCCGATTTCGGAAACATATACGTTTCTGGGAATAGAGGTTCTGGAAAGTCGACCTACTTGGCGGCCTTGGCATTCTTCCCAGAGACTGCCGGAGTGTTAGTGCCGATTGAACGTACATTTGGTATTTACTTTCCTTGCAGACAGGGTGAGTTCAGGTTACTCACTCCGAGGCCTGGCTGGAATGCTGACGCCGTTAAGCGCGGCACCGCCCATTTGCTCCTTGTGAAGATTGTTAGGACCACTCTTGAGGCGGTTGCCGCCGGGCTTGCGGCCGGTAAGCTGACCACACCATCAGAGATTTCGCAGCTGCGCGACTATGTTGCGAGCTTTGTTCCCTCGCCCGGGATTGTGTCCGTCAGTTCTGACATCCAGTCTGAAGTTGAGAATCTTGCCGCCACGATGGTGCGTGTCGAGATGGTCGAGGGCGCGCGCTTGGCTGGCGAGTTGCCGGCTGATGACGACCAAAAGGAATCGCCATCGCTGCTAGAGTTCTTCAGAACTCTCCGTCAGACGGTGCCACAGCTTACCAGCACGCAGTTTCACCTACTGTTTGACGATGCTGGCGTCCCTTACGTGCCTCGAAATGTGCAAGAGGCGCTCAGTGACCTTATGTTGATGTCAAACCCCATATTCTGCGTAAAATTGTCCGCTGAGAAGTTAACATTCAATTTTTGTAGCTCCGACGGAAAAATTCTCGAGGTAGGTCAAGACTATTTGGAGCACGATATCTCCCAGGTTCTTTTTATCGGCGCGGACAAATCGCTGCGGCGTATTGAACTTTCTCGTTATTTCCTCAAGATCGTCCAAGAGAGGCTTACTCATTTCGGATATCAAAGTAGTAACATCCTCGACTATATTGGTGATGAACAGCTATCACCAGATGAACTGATTGCTAGGCTCGCGGAGGGTAAGCGAAACGCTTATTATTGTGGCTGGACAGTGGTTTGGAACATCGCCGACAGAACGCCACGCAATCTTTTAGAAATTGTTTCGGAGATATTTTCGGCTGGTGGTGTTGATCGGCAATCTCGTCCTGGATTAATCCCCCCCTCTTCTCAGAACCGAGCGATACGGACCATCTCCGACAAGCGGCTGGACTCGCTTAGTCAGATTTCAGGAGTGATCAATGTCGGCGGGTCGGACGTTAGCTTAGGCAGGCGCTTGTTCGAGGTGACGACTGTCATCGGATCTACATTCCGAAAATACCTTCGCTCGGAAAGGGGTTCGCGCGGTGCGCGACAACATCTTGCAATAGAACGCAACGACCTAGGAGAGTTGGAACCCGACGCGCAGGAATTACTCGATCGCCTTGTTACATTCGGCGTCCTTGATGCCACCAAGTTTGAGTACGCGCGAGACGATGAGGCCAGAAAGCCTATATATGTCCTTAATCGTATCTATTGCCCGATATTTGGAATCAGTCATCGCCGAGACGAGCACCTTCGATTATCTAAAGGAAAATTGGAAATGCTGCTTCTTAGGCCGGGCCTTTTCCTGCGCGACGGTACTCGGCGGCTCCGTGAGCTAGAGGAAGGGGGCGAGCACGACCTGTTCTCGTACCGGCTGAAATTATGACCAGTCGCTCTGCCAGTTCGGGTATCAACCCGGTTCGCGAGGTAACCTCAATTCCCGAGGTGACGGCGGGGGCCGATCTGCTAGTGATCGCGGGGGGGTTCGAGGATCGCGCTCTAAACATTATTGAGAATGCCAGGCTTCGGCCAACCGCTCATTGCATTATCGTCCGATACGTAAATGATGTTCTGAACAACAAGAAGCTCTTCCAAAAATATTTTGACGAAGCGCGGAGGCATCTTCCTGAAAAAAATATTCACGTTGTCCCACTTCGTGGAACTGATCTTGCCACATTCAGTTTAACGCTTAGTGCTGTGCTTGCACGGTTGCCGCGTGAGGTGAGGTCTGCAGCAATCGACGTTTCGGGGATGCCGGCTTACCTCGTTTGCTGTGTGCTCAAGCTCGTGAGAAAGCATCGCTCGCGGGAGCCGCAAACTGTTCTGTACACGTCAGCGAGAGAGTACAATCCAACTCGTGCGGAATACGATGGCCTGACCAAAGATGGCAGAGATGAGGTCGAGTTGGTACCCCGTGCGCTGGCGCTCGAGATGTCTGACAATCTGGTGCCTGACGGATTTTCGGGCTATCGCAGCCAAGCGGGGAAAGTCTGCTTGGTGTTATTCGCGGGATATGAAGTACACAGGGCTGCCGGCGTATTAGATGCCATCAATCCCTCTCTGTTATTGCTGCTCTACGGCCAGCCTGGAAACCCTGACCTAGATTGGCGACTGGACCTATCGCGTCGCTTGCATAAAAAGTTCGAAAGAGGCCGGCGAACAGCCGCCGAAGTTGTTTCTACGCTTGAGGTAGCAGAGTCTATCCAAATGCTAGAATCTTACTACGATAGATTGATCGATGAATACGATTTAGTAATTGCACCGATTTCCTCTAAAATGCAGAGCGTGGCGGCTTATATGTTCTGGGAGCGGTACGGAGAGGTGCAATTGATATTCCCGATTCCTATTGGATACGAACCGGCGAATTGTCCACAGGGTGTTAGCACAACCTATCAACTATTGCTGAACCCGCGTCGAACACTTTTCAAGTCTGAGGTCGGGGGCGCGCTCGATGTAAATAGCGCGGAAGACGCTTAACACATACTGTCGCTGCGGTGGTCATGCCGGCAAAAGGACGCAAGACCGCAACGGGTGTGACAGACTACCGCTTCCCCTTCCGAAACGCCTCAGCCGCCTCCACCCGCGCCTGCTTGCGCAGCGCCTTCGGCACACTCGCGTCCACCGCTTCGCCGGCCCCCGTCAGCGCCTCATTCGCGAACTCCAGGTCCAGCAGCTTCAACCGCTTGATCTCGTCCCTCAGCCTCGCCGCCGTCTCGAATTCCAGGTTGCTGGCGGCGTCGCGCATGCGGGTTTCCAGGTCGCGCAACGTCGCCTGGAAGTTGTTGCCGAGGAAGGGTTTGGCGTCTTCCGCGACGCCGGCGTCGATCCTCACGTGGTCGCGTTCGTAAGGGCTGGCCAGGATGTCCTTGATGCTGGACTTGATGCTCTCCGGGGTGATGCCGTTGGCCTGGTTCCAGGCGTGCTGCTTCTCGCGGCGGCGCTGGGTCTCGCCCATGGCCCGTTCCATCGAGCCGGTGATGGTGTCGGCGTAGAGGATGACCTTGCCGTCGACGTTGCGGGCGGCGCGGCCGATGGTCTGGATCAGGCTGGTCTCCGAGCGGAGGAAGCCCTCCTTGTCGGCGTCGAGGATGGCGACCAGGCCGCACTCGGGGATGTCGAGGCCCTCGCGCAGCAGGTTGATGCCGATCAGAATGTCGAAGGCGCCCAGGCGCAGGTCGCGGATGATCTCGATGCGTTCGAGGGTGTCGACGTCGCTGTGCATGTAGCGGACGCGCAGGCCCTGCTCATGCATGTATTCGGTGAGGTCCTCGGCCATCTTCTTGGTCAGCACGGTGACCAGGGTGCGATAGCCGCGGGCGGCGGTCTCCCGGGCCTCGGCGATGACGTCGTCGACCTGGCTGGAATTGTTCTTCGCCACCGGGCGGACCTCGACCGGCGGGTCGATCAGGCCGGTGGGGCGGATCACCTGTTCGGCGAAGACGCCGCCGGCCTTGTCCATCTCCCAGGGGCCGGGGGTGGCCGAGACGTGGACCGTCTGGGGGCGCATGGCCTCCCATTCCTCGAACTTCAGCGGGCGGTTGTCGAGGCAGCTGGGCAGGCGGAAGCCGTACTCCGCCAGGTTCCATTTGCGGCTGTAGTCGCCTTTGTACATGGCCCCGATCTGCGGCACCGTCTGGTGGCTCTCGTCGGTGAAGAGCAGGGCGTTGTCGGGGATGTATTCGAAGAAGGTCGGCGGCGGCTCGCCCGGGCGGCGGCCGGTGAGGTAGCGGCTGTAGTTCTCGATGCCGGCGCAGGAGCCGGTGGCCTCGATCATCTCGATGTCGAAGGTGGTGCGCTGTTCGAGGCGCTGGGCCTCCAGCAGCTTGCCGTTGGCGACCATCCAGTCGAGGCGCTGCTTGAGCTCGGCCTTGATCTGGTTGACCGCCTGGCGGAGCGTCGGGCGCGGGGTGACGTAGTGGCTGTTGGCGTAGATCTTCACCGTCTCGAGGTCGGCGGTCTTCTTGCCGGTCAGGGGATCGAACTCCTGGATGGCCTCGATCTCGTCGCCGAACAGGCCGATGCGCCAGGCGCGGTCTTCATAGTGGGCGGGGAAGATCTCGATGGTGTCGCCGCGGCGGCGGAACATGCCGCGCTCGAAGGCGGCGTCGTTGCGCTTGTACTGCTGGGCCACCAGGTCGGCCATCAGCTGCTTCTCGTCGATGCGGTCGCCTACGGAGAGCGAGAAGGTCATGGCCGTGTAGGTCTCGACCGAGCCGATGCCGTAGATGCAGGAGACGGAGGCGACGACGATGACGTCGTCCCGCTCGAGGATAGCCCGGGTGGCGCTGTGGCGCATGCGGTCGATCTGTTCGTTCCGCGATGAGTCCTTCTCGATGTAGGTGTCGGTGCGGGCGACGTAGGCTTCCGGCTGGTAGTAGTCGTAGTAGCTGACGAAATACTCGACGGCGTTGTCGGGGAAGAAGGACTTGAACTCGCTGTAGAGCTGGGCGGCGAGGGTCTTGTTGGGGGCGAGGATCAGGGCCGGGCGCTGGGTCTCGGCGATGATGCTGGCCATGGTGAAGGTCTTGCCGGAGCCGGTGACGCCGAGGAGGACCTGGTCGTGCTCGCGCTCCTTGATGCCGGCGACGAGGTCGCGGATGGCGGTCGGCTGGTCGCCGGCCGGGCTGTAGTCGGCGACGAGGTTGAAGCGGCGGCCGCCTTCGGACTTTGCCGGGCGCGAGGGGCGGTGGGGTTTCCACAGGGCCGGGGCGCCGGGCGCGGCGATGTCGTGGACGAATTTGGCGGAGACGTCCTGAACGCCCTTGAGCGAGGTCTGGGGGGCGAGGTCTTGCTTGGAGGGCATGGACGGAATGTAGGGCCCGGGCGGGCGCGGGGCCAGTGGGGCTGGTGACAGGGGTTGGCAGCAGGGTGGGCGGGCCACCCTTATGGGCCATGCGGCGAGGGGGGTGAGGGGCGTCTAACGGAGGCTCACCGGAGATACCGCCTTGCGCCCCTTGACCGCTCTCGCCGCCGCCGCCTCGGCGGTTCTCCTGATGACGCCGGTTTCGGCCTGGGCCATCGACGCCCGCTTCCTCGATGGCATGTGGACCGGCAGCTATACCTGCAACGGCCAGGAGACCTTCCTGCAGCTGGAGCTGGACGGCGACCGGAACGGCAAGGTCACCGGCACCTTCCAGTTCGGGCCGATGACGGGCCAGAGCGGGCCGGAGGGCGCCTACGACATCGAGGGGACGATCGAGGAGAACTGGTTCATGGAGCTGTTCGGGACGGGCTGGATCCAGCAGCCGGAGGGATTCCGGATGGTCGACCTGCGCGGCGTCGTGCAGGAGGGGGGTGGCGTGTGGTCGGGCAGCGTGGTCGACGCCGCCTGCACCAGCTTCTACGTCAAGCGGCGGTAGCCCCCTTTCCCGGGGATGCGGGACAGGCGGATTGGCGCTCCCCTGAGCTTGTCAGCCGGAGCCTGCCCATGCGCCTCGCCATCCCCGCCCTTGCCGCCGTCCTTGCGGCCCTCGCCCTGCCGGCCGCCGCCCAGGATCATCCGCTCGATGGAACCTGGGAGGGCGCCTATACCTGCGGCCAGGGCAAGACCGGCCTGACCCTGACCCTGGACTCGACGCCGGAGGGCCAGGTGACCGGGACCTTCGCCTTCTGGCCGCGCGGCGACAATCCGGGCGCGGCGCGTGGCAGCTTCACGATCGAAGGCGGGATCACGCCGGACGGGGCCCTGTCCCTGCGCGGTGTGCGGTGGCTGGTGCAGCCTTCGGGCTATGGCATGGTCAATCTGGAGGGTCGGGCCTATCGGGACCCGGCCGGCGGGCCGGACACCCTGATGGGGCAGGTCACCGGCCTGGCCGGCTGCACCGAATGGGCGGCGCGGAAGTAGCCCCCCAAAGGGAGGATGACGGACCCGGGGCCGGATTGCGATTGCAGCCTCCTGACCGGAGTGACCTCATGCACCTTGCCGCCCGAGTTCTTGCGCCCCTGGCTGTGATGGTCGGGATGATGGCGACGCCGGTCCTCGCCGCCGACGCCCGGTCGATGACCGGGATCTGGGAGGGCGGTTACGACTGCTGGCACGGCAAGACCTTCGTGCGCCTGACCCTGACCGGCGAGGCGGACGGCGATCTGAAGGGGACCTGGCGGTTCGGCCAGACCGTCTATGAGGGCGTCGCCCAGCAGCCGGTGCCGGACGGCGAGTTCGAGGTCCATGGCTGGCTGCAGGACGACGGCGGGGTCCACCTGTCGGCCGGCGACTGGATCCTGCAGCCGGAGGGCTGGGAAAAGTTCGGGGTCATCGCCGACCTGGTGGAGACCAGGTCCGACCGCTACATCGGCGGCTACATCCTGCATCCGACCTGCGGAACGTTCGCCGTCTTCAAGAAGTAGGACGGCCCGCCTGGGGCAAGCCGCCGCAGCCTCAGCCGAACTTGCCGGTGTAGCCTTCGTAGATGTCCAGGCAGGCGCTGCGCTGCAGGTTCCATGGACCGGTGCTCTTGGCGCCGCCGCGCGACAGCAGCTCGTCGCCCATGGCGCGGCCGGCGGCCAGCTGTTCGGAGGCCAGGACCATGGCCGCCTTGCGGTCCAGGCCGCGGTCGCGGGTCAGCCGATCGATGGAGGCGTTGAGCATGGCCACGCCCGTCGACTTGTCGCTCTCCTCGCCGCGATAGGCGAAGCCGGCCGAGAAGACGCCGGCGCACTGGGCATGCAGGATCCAGTAGGGCTTGCCGACATCGGTCTCGGTCAGGGCGCTGGCGGCGCCCTTGCTCATGACCAGGTCGGCGGCGGCGGCCGGCGCGGCGCCGAGCGTCACCGGCGCGACCAGCAGGACGGCGGCCAGGGCCGCGGACAGGATCTTCATCCTAGTAGCTCACCTCGGTGTAGGCCTCGGCGACATCCAGGCAGGAGCTGCGGGCGAAGTTCCAGGTGGACTTGGCGCTGGTGTCGCCGGAGGAGACCAGGCCGGCGCTGTCGTTGCGGGCCTTGAGCACGGCCGGCTCGATGACCCCCAGGGCTTCCTTGCGGCTGATGCCGCGGTCCTTGGTCAGGCGCTTGATGGCGTCGTTGGCGAAGGTGACGGCCAGCTTGCTGGACGCCGCTGCGCCGGCGGTGTCGCCCTGGTCGGTCAGGTACTGGGCGGCGGCGCCGAACAGGCCGGCGCATTGCGCCTGGGCCGACCAGTAGGGCTGGCCATTCAGGTTCTCGGTCAGGCTGTCGGGCGCGGCCTCGTACAGCAGGTCACCGGCCAGCGCCGGCCCGGCAATCAGGAGGGGGGCAGCGGCGGCGATGGCCAGGGCGGCGGCGCCGGCGATGAGCTTCTTCATGGACGTCTCCAATACGTCACGAGCGGACGTAGAACATGGTGACTCGCCACAGCGCTTTGCGCAATGGAAACCCGGGCGGGGGCCACAGATGTCGCACAGTAGTCTTCGCTCATCGGGCGAAAATTGCCGCACTGCGGCCACGGGCCAGAGTCATCGGGAATCTGCAGGGACTTGAGGGTGTTAACCATGGCCGGTGCGAAATCTGCCTGCCTGCTTCATGTTGCGCTGCAGCATGGTCTTGCGAATCGGCCACATTTGAGCCATAAAGTCAGGGATAAAGACCACCTCGACCAAATCCTGACCTTGGTCGAAGCCGTCGTTCACTCGCCCGCGTAGCGTATTTCGGGCTCGTTCGACGCTGATACCGGGGGGCGCATCCTGCCCCTGTCGCACAGGACTAGAGACCTTTGTTGTTGTTTGAACGGAGCCGCGCTGGCGCGCGGGCCCTGGCCGTTGGCGCATCGACGGGCGCCGCCATGGGCCTCATCGTCGCGGCCGCCTATGTGGCGGGAACCGCTGACGCGCGTGACCAGAACGTCCGTATGGCCGACATGGCCCAGGCCGCCGGTGGCGGCTATTCCGAAATCGCCCTGCGTGACCGGGTGCTCGACATGGACCCGGCCGCCCTCGCCCTGGCCCGTCGCTACGATCCCATGCTGACCACCGGCGGCGCCCAGCGCGACCGCCAGACGGCGCTGGAAGTCGCCCGCCTGGACCGGGCCGATGCGCCGACCAACGCCTCGTTCGTCAACGGGACCAAGGCGGCCGGCGTCGTGCTGCGCGCCAGTTTCGGCGGTCCGTTCAATCCCGCCGCCGAACCCTTCCGCCTGACCGGCGCGCTCGACGCCTCGCGCGATCTCGAGTGCCTGACCCAGGCCGTCTATTACGAAGCCCGCGGCGAGACCCCGGCCGGCCAGGCGGCCGTCGCCCAGGGGGTGCTGAACCGCGTGCGACACCCGGCCTTCCCCAAGAGCGTCTGCTCGGTCGTCTTCCAGCGCGCCTTCGGCGTCTGCCAGTTCAGCTTCGCCTGCGACGGCTCGATGCGCCGCGGCCGCGAGCCGGGCGCCTGGAACCGGGCCCGCAAGGTCGCCAGCCGCGCCATCTCCGGTGAGGTTATGGCCGGCGTCGGCAACGCCACCCACTTCCACACCATCAACGTGTCGCCCGGCTGGGGCCCGCGCATGGTGCGGGTGCAGCAGGTCGGCATGCACATCTTCTACCGCTTCGGCGGCGGTCGCGGCGCGCCGGGGGCCTTCGATGGCCGTCCGCGCCTGTCGGGTCCGGAAGGCGACTTCCAGGTCGCGGCGGCCACGGACCTGCCGTCCGGTCCGGTGCCGTATGAGGTGGTGACCCCGTCCGGCGTCAAGGTGATCCTGGCCTCGGCCGTCACCGAGACCACCGGCGTCGGCGGCCCGGCCGAGACGCCGAAGGAGCCGGCGACGGCCCAGAAGGCCGACGCGCAGTCCAGCCCGAGCGCGATGTAGCAAGACGAGTCGCTTCTCCCGCTTGTCGGGAGAAGGACCGCTTCAGTTCGCCGTCGACAGCGTCTTGAAACGCTTGCGGATCATGCCCGGCATCAGGCGCAGCATGAAGGCGATGTCCTTGCCGGCCTTGCCGACGATGTAGTTGAGCTTGCCGCCCTTGCCGTGGGCGGCGTCCCAGATCACCTGAGCCGCTTCCTCGACGGTGTAGACCGGCGAGCCGCCCTCGCGGATGGCGTCGGTGATCTTCATGTTGGTGCCGCTGGCGCCGGCGTTGAGGATGGGGGTGTCGACGAACCAGGGCATGATGCAGCGCACCGCCACGCCGAAGCGGGCGAACTCGGCCTCCAGCGATTCGGACAGGCCGCGCACCGCGAACTTGGTGGCCGAATAGATGGCCATGCGCGGCGCCCCGAACAGGCCGGCGCAGCTGGCGACATTGATCAGGGTCGAGCCGGGCGTGGCCTTGAGCAGGTCCAGCCCGGCGCGGGCGCCGTAGATGACGCCCTTCACATTGATGTCGATCTGCAGGTCGCCTTCCTCGACGCTCTGCTCCTCGAGGTAGCCGTAGCGGGCGATGCCGGCGTTGTTGAGCAGGACGTCGAGCCGGCCGCCACTGGCCTTGGCGAAGGCGGCAAGCGCCTTCTCCCATTGCTTCAGGTCGCGCACATCGAGGTCGAGAGTGACGCCGTTGCCCTCGCCGATTTCACCCAGGGCCAGCTTGAGACCGGTCTTGTCGATGTCGGCCAGGCCGACGAACCAGCCTTCCCTGGCGAAGCGTTTGGCGGCGCCCAGGCCAATGCCGCTGGCGCCGCCGGTGATGAAGATGCTCTTGCGTCCGCCCGCGCTTGCCGTGGCCATGGCGCGCCTCCCGTTCCGATTGTTGGTTATCGTCGATCAGAAGCGGCAGGGGGCGTCAGGTCAAGCTCAGCTGTTGTCTTCCGTCGGGGCCTCCGGGCCATTTTTCTTGATGGAGTCGATGGCGTTCTGGGCCGAGGCCTTGGAGCTGTAGCCCTCGGTCGCGAAGATGACCTCGCTGTTGTACTTGAAGCGCACGCGGTACTCGCCAGCCTTGTCCTTGTAGATCTCGAACTTGTGGGCCATGGGGCGTCTCCTTCTGTGGGGAGCCCGACATTGCCTCCCGCCATGGGGCCGCGTCCACCCCTTCGCGCCTGTGAGCGCCACGAATAAGCGCCCTGGTCGCCTAGATCAGGAACATGCCGATGCCGGACGCCAGCATCGTCGCCGTCGCCGTCCAGCCGAGGACCATCAGGGTCCAGCCGATGGTGAAGCGGCCCATCACCGACCGTCGTGAGGCCAGCAGCATGGCGACGATCATGATCGGCACGGCGACCAGGCCGTTGAGCACGGCGCTCCAGAACAGGGCCTTGATCGGGTCGATATCGGAGAAGCTGAGGGCGACGCCGCCAAGGGTGGCGGCAGCGATGATGGCGTAGAAGCCGGGCGCCTGGCCCAGCTTGCGATCCAGCCCCATTGGCCAGCCGAAGGATTCGGCGATGGCGTAGGCGGCCGAGCCGGCCAGAACCGGCACAGCCAGCAGGCCGGTGCCGATGATGCCGAGGCTGAACAGCACGAAGGCCAGGTCGCCGGCGATCGGGCGCAGGGCCTGGGCGGCCTGGGCGGCGTCCTTGATGTCGGTGACGCCGTTCACATGCAGGGTCACCGAGGTGGTCAGGACGATGAAGAAGGCGATGACGCTGCAGACCGCCATGCCCGTCCAGGTGTCGAGGCGGATGCGGCGCAGTTCGTTGTCGGCCAGTTCCGGGCGGTGGATCAGCGATCGGGCCTCCGGGTCGGGGCCCAGGTCCTCGACCTCCTGCGAGCTTTGCCAGAAGAACATGTAGGGACTGATGGTGGTGCCGAACACGGCGACGATCATGGTCAGGAAGACCGGCGTCAGCTGCACGTCCGGAACGAAGGATTTGAACGCCACCTCCGCCCAGGGGATCTTCACCGTGAACACCACACCGACATAGGCCAGAAGCGACAGGGTCAGCCATTTGAGGACCTGGACGTAGCGCTTGTAGCTCATGAAAATCTCGAGCAGCAGGCAGGCCAGGCCAAAGCCCCCGGCATAGACGAACGGGTTGACCCCGGGCAGGATCAGGGCGGCCGCGGCCCCCATGGCGGCGACATCGGCGGCGATGTTGATGGTGTTGGCGATCAGCAGCGACAGGACCAGCATGGCCAGCAGCCAGCGCGGGAAGACCTTCTTGATGTTGGCGGCCAGGCCGTGGCCGGTGACCCGGCCGATGCGGGCCACCACCTGCTGGATACCCGCCAGCAGCGGATAGGCCAGCACCACGGTCCACAGCATGTTCAGCCCGAAGGCCGCGCCCGCCTGGCTGTGGGTGGCGACGCCGCCCGGATCGTCGTCGGCCGCCCCGGTGATCAGCCCTGGGCCCAGGCGGCCAAGGAAGCTCGGCCGGCGATCGGGGGCGGGGGGCGTCTTCATGTCGGCGCGGGTCCGGCGGAGGAGGGCGGGTGGCCATGGCCGCTGTCCGGGCGGCGACGGCGCAGCGCCTGCGGCGGATGCCCGAAGGCGCGCAGGAAGGCGCGGCGCATGCGTTCGCTGTCGCCGAAGCCGACCTCAAGGGCGACGTCCTCGACCTGCAGGGGCTGGCTTTCCAGCAGGGTGCGGGCGGCTTCGAGGCGCAGGCGCTCGACGGCCTTGGCCGGGGTAAGGCCGAGTTCCGCCGAGAAGGCCCGCAGGAAGGTGCGCTCGCTCATCTTCGCCTGCTCGGCCAGGTCCGGCACGGTCAGGGGGCGGCGCAGGTTCTCGCGCATCCAGGCCAGCAGCGGATCGAAACGGCCACCGGCCTCCATCTCCAGAAGGGCCGAGAACTGGGACTGACCGCCGGGGCGGCGGTGATAGACGACAAGCTGCTGGGCGGTCCTGCGGGCGATGTCCTCGCCCAGATCCTCGCCGATCAGGGCCAGGGTCAGGTCGATGCCGGCGGTGATGCCGGCGCTGGTCCAGACCGGGCCATCGCGAACGAAGATGTGGTCGGCTTCCAGCTTCACGTTCGGATAAGCGCGGCGGAAGTGGTCGGTGCGGTTCCAGTGGGTGGTCGCCCGGCGGCCTTCCAGCAGACCGGCCTCGGCCAGGATATAGGCGCCGGAACAGACCGAGGCGACGCGGCGGGACGCCGTTCCGACGGCCCGCACGAAGTCGAGGGTGGCGGCGCAGATGGCCGGGCCGCGCGTGCCCTCGCCACCGCTGAGCAGCAGGGTGTCGAAGCGGTCCGCGAGGCTGAAGGGGCGACTGTCGATGGCGACACCGCCGCTGGCGCGGACCAGGCCGCCCTGGCGGCTCAGGGTTTCGACCTCGTAGGCGCCGGGTTGATAGCGGTCGGCGATCTCGAAGGCGGTCATGGGACCGGCCGCATCGAGAAGCTGGAAGTCTGGAAAGACCAGAACGCCGATCCGTCTGGTCATGGCGTAAAGCGAGGGATCAATGTCATTTCAGCCAGACGCTATGTCTGACAGGATGCCCTGGTCAAGCCTTCAAGGAGACGCCGCCATGCCCGCCGCCCCGCTGCACATTATCTTCGCCCTCTACCGCGGTGTCACCCATCTCGACTTCACCGGCCCGCATCAGTTTCTCAGCCGCCTGCCCGGCGCGCGGGTGACGGTGGCCTGGAAGGACGGCGGCGAGCTTGAGGCCGATGGCCTGACCTTCGCCGGTCTCAAGCGGCTCGACGCCATCGAGCAGTGCGACATCCTCTGCATCCCCGGCGGCTTCGGGACCAGCGCCGCCATGCTGGACGAGGCGTTCATCGGCGAGATCCGCCGCCTCGCCGGCCTCTCGCGCTATGTCACCAGCGTCTGCACCGGCTCGCTGATCCTGGCGGCGGCCGGCCTGCTGACCGGCAAGCGGGCGGCCTGTCACTGGGCCTGGCGCGACCAGCTGGCGCTGTTCGGCGCCATCCCGGACCCGGGCAGAGTGGTGCGCGACGGCAATGTCTTCACCGGCGGCGGGGTGACCGCGGGCATCGATTTCGCCCTGACCCTGGCGGCCGAGGTTGCCGGCGACGACTTTGCCCAGGCTTTGCAGCTGGGCCTGGAATACGCTCCAGCTCCGCCGTTCAATGCGGGTCGGCCGGAAACCGCGCCGCCGGAAATCCTGGCCCGGGTGCAGGCCATGTACGGCGCGGCCATGCCTGAGCGGCGGGCGGCCGCGGAGAAGGCCGCCGCCGCGGTCTGATCTATAGTCCTGGTCGTCGAAAACCTGCGCTCAGCGAACCCATCGAAGCATGTGCGGATAGGCTTCGGGTCCGCCGGGAGTGGCCTGCTTCGGCTCGATGGTCATGCCGTACAGCTGCAACAACGGCAGGCCGATGAAGTTGCCGTCCGAGAAGGTCTCGATCAGCCAGGCGCCGTCACCCTTGTAGCCGTTGGCGTGGAAGAGAATGTCAGGCGGCACGCCGATATGCTGCGCGGCCGCCCAAGACCAGGCGATGGCAGCCATCTCGTCACCGCCGTTTGACTCGAAAGGGTCGGCGAGCCGCTCTTCCGGGCTGGCGACTGCGATATGGCCCGCCTCATGGAGCAGGTCGCCGGCCGCGAATTCGCACTCGGGGTCGTAGACGATAACGCCGCCGATAATCGCCATCCCTTTCAGGAGGGTGGTTTGCGACAGGCGTTCTGCCCGGGTCGGGATGCCGATTGAGGCAAGAAACGCCAGGATAGACGGTGTAGGGTCGGGATCGGCGGCGGACATCACCGCAAGACTATAGGCCGGCTGCCCCGAACGCTACTGACGTCATCGAGATGGCGGCGAAGACGTCGTCGTTGAAGAAGCCGACCGGCTCGTCGGCATGGCTGGCGCCCAGCACGTAGAGCAGCGGCAGGTAGTGTTCGGCGCTGTTGATGGCGAGATCCGCGTCGGGGCCGAGGCTGCGCCAGTCGATCAGCGGATAGTGGTCGCGCCGGACGATGAGGCGCTTGGCCGTTTCGTTGAAGCGGGGCGACCAGTCGGGCGTCACGCCGCTGCGGAAATCAACGGCCCGCAGATTGTGGACGATGTCGCCGCTGCCGACGATCATCACCCCCTCGTCCCGCAAGGCGGCCAGGCGCCGGCCGGCCTCGTAGTGCCAGCGGTCGGGGCGAGTGCGGTCGATGGACAGCGCGACGATGGGAATGTCGGCCTCCGGGTACATGGGGGCCAGTACGCTCCAGACGCCGTGGTCGAAGCCGCGCTCGGCGTCGAGGGCGACGGGGTCGGGACTGAGCAGTTCGACCACCCGACGGGCCAGGGCCAGATCCCCCGGCGCGTTGTAGCGGACGTCGAACAGGGCCTGGGGGAAGCCGAAGAAGTCGTGGATGGTCTGCGGCGCCGCCCCGGCGGTGACGGCAGCGCCGCGGGTTTCCCAGTGGGCCGAGATGATCAGGATGGCCCTGGGGCGCGGCAGGGCCCGGCCGGCCTCGGCCCAGCCTTGCGTCCAGGCATTGTTCTCGATGGCGTTCATCGGCGAGCCGTGGCCGAGGAACAGGGCGGGCATGCGGGTCATGGGCGTATTCCGTAACAGTATAAGGTACAGATGGGTATCGGCCCGGTGGTTGCAAGTCCGGCCCCGAAGGGCCCATTTCGGGGTCCTGGCAGGCCCGAACCATGACCACCTTGCGCCAGAACGACACGTATTCGCCGCCGACGGGAAACGGCATTGTCCCGGGACGGGGCGGCGCGCTCGACCTGCTGCGCTTCCTCGCGGCCATGCTGATCGTTGTCTATCACTTCGGGCAGGATGCGCCGGTGTCGCTGGACGCCCTGCATCCGGTATTCGGGCGTGGCTATCTGGCGACGGACTTCTTCCTGATCCTTTCGGGCTATGTGCTGGGCCGCGCCTACGGCGGGCAGGTTATGTCGGGCCGGATCGGTCCGGTGCGGTTCCTCGGCAAGCGGGTGCAGCGGCTATGGCCGGCGCAGGTCATCGTGCTGGCCTGCCTGGCGCTGGTGGTGATGGCGTCGGCTCTGGTCGGTATCAGGCCCAACAATCCGGAAAACTTCACGCCGCAGGCCTTCGCCATGCAGCTGGTCTTCGCCCAGGCCTGGGGCATTCCCGGCGGCGGCGGCTGGAACCACCAGAGCTGGTCGTTGTCGGCCCTGATCGTTTGCTACGGGGCCTTCCCGCTGCTGTGGAGCTTGATCAGCCGGATGAAGAGTTCGATCGCCATGCTGGCGCTGGGCATGCTGGCGGTGGTCGGTGGCGATCTCCTCTGTGTCGCCCTGCTGGGCCGTCCGATCTACGATCTCGAGTTCCACTTCGGCCTGATCCGCGCCATGCCCCTGTTCCTTCTGGGCCTGTGCATCGCCAAGGTGGTCGAGCAGAACAAGCCCAGCCTGATGGTCGCCCCGCTGCTCGGCTGGCTGGCGGCGGCGACCCTCGTGCTGCTGCAGGTCGCCGGACGGTTCGACCTGGCCAGCATCGTGGCCATCGCCGTTGTGGTGCTGGCCTGCGGTCGGACGCCCGTGGCCAAACCCTCGCGGCTGATCGAGCAGGGGGCCAAGCTGTCCTTCGCCCTGTTCATCATCCATTCCCTGACCGGCCTGCTGTGGTTCGGCGCCCTGCAGGTGCTGGAGGCGCGCGTCGATATGCCGGCGGCGGTGCATTGGCTCCTGTGGGCCGGTTCGCTGCCGGCCGCGCTGGTCATGGCGCTCGTCTTCCATCACCTGGTGGATGCACCGGTGCAGACCTGGCTGGCCCGGCGGCTCAGGTCCCGCCAGACGGCCGCAGCCTAGGCGTCCAGCCCGATATCCAGCACCGGCGCCGAGTGGGTCAGGGCGCCGACGCTGATGACGTTCACGCCGGTGGCGGCGATGGCGGCGACGGTGTCGAGGTTGACGCCGCCGCTGGCTTCGAGGACCAGGCGGCCGTCGTTGCGGCGGACCGCTTCGCGCAGGTCTTCCAGGCTGAAGTTGTCGAGCATGATGACGTCCGGGCCGGCGGCCAGGGCCTCGTCGAACTGCCGGAGGCTGTCGACCTCGCACTCGACCTTGACCAGATGGCCGGCGAAGGCGCGGGCCCGTTCGATGGCGGGGCGGACCCCGCCACAGGCGGCGACGTGGTTGTCCTTGATGAGGATGGCGTCGTCGAGACCGAAGCGGTGGTTGACCCCGCCGCCGCAGCGCACCGCGTACTTTTCCAGGGCGCGCAGGCCGGGGGTGGTCTTGCGGGTGTCGGTGATGCTCGCCCCGGCGCCGACCACGGCGTCGACATAGGCGCTGGTCAGGGTGGCGATGCCGCTGAGGCGGCCGAGCAGGTTGAGGGCCGTGCGTTCGGCAGAGAGAAGGGCGCGGGCGTTGGCGTCGACGCGGGCCAGCACCGTGCCCGCATCGACAGCGTCTCCGTCGCTGACCAGGGCCTCGAAGCGGGCGGTCGGGTCGAGGGCCAGGATGGCCAGGCGGACGCAGGCCAGGCCCGCGATCGTGCCGGACTTGCGGGCCCCGAAGCCGGCGTTCAGCCGCGTATCGGCGTCGATGCAGGCCAGGGCGGTGATGTCGCCGGCCCGGCCAAGATCCTCGGCCAGGCTGGCGCGGATGATGGGCTCGATCAGCAGGTCGGGCAGGGGGGCGATCATTCGGCGGCGACCTTGCGGGCTTCGAGGCTGGCCAGGGTGACAAAGGTCCGCGCGGCCGGGCGCTGGCAGGGGAAGTCGCGGCGGAAGTGGCCGCCCCGGCTTTCGCGGCGCTCCAGGGCGCAGGTGGCGACGAGGCGGGCGGCGGCGAGCACCGGGCCTTCGCCGTGGAGGCCCTGCAGGGTCTCGATGCGGCCGAGCAGGCGGGTCAGGCCTTCCCCGTCGCGGACGACGCCGGCGTCCTGGCTCATGGCCTGGCGGAGGCCCATGAGGGCGGCTTCGGGCAGGTCGGGCCAGGGCGTAGCGGGCAAGGGCGGCGTGCCGGGGTCGACGGCGTCGCGCAGGACCGCGCCGGCCCGGGCGCCAAAGACGGCGGCTTCCAGCAGGGAGTTGCTGGCCAGTCGGTTGGCGCCATGGACGCCGGTCGAGGCGCATTCGCCGGCGGCCAGCAGGCCAGGCAGGCTGGTGCGGCCGTCCAGATCGGTGGCGACGCCGCCCATGTGATAGTGGCAGGCCGGGGCGACGGGCATGGGCTGGACGCGGGGGTCGAGGCCGGCGGCCTGGGCGGCGGCGAAGACGGCCGGGAACTCGTGCGGGAAGGCGTCCCCGACGGCCTGCGTGGCGTCGAGGAAGGCGCCGTGGCCGGCGACCAGTTCCGACTGGATGGCGCGGGCGACGACGTCCCGGGGCGCCAGTTCGGCGGCCGGGTGATAGTTCTTCATGAAGGCGTGGCCGTCGGCGTTGCGCAGGATGGCGCCCTCGCCGCGCAGGGCCTCGGTGGCCAGCGGGGCGGGGTCGGCGCCGACGTCGAGGGCCGTGGGGTGGAACTGCACGAACTCAGGGTCACTGATGACCGCGCCGGCGAGGGCGGCGAGGCCCAGGCCCTCGCCGCGCACTTCACGGGGCGTGGTGGTGACGGCGTAGAGGCCGCCGAGGCCGCCGGTGGCCAGCAGGGTGGCGGCGGCGACGATCTCGGTCAGGCCGCCGTCGGTATCTTCGACCAGGGCGCCGCGCACCCGGCCGGCGGCGTCCTGCAGCAGGCTGCGGGCGCGAAGGCCGGTGCGGACCTCGATGTGCGGGGCGGCCAGGACGGCGGCGACCACGGCGTTGTGGATGGCGCGGCCGGCGCCGTCGCCACCGACGCGGGCGACGCGGGCGCGGCCATGGGCGGCTTCCAGTCCGGCCGAGAAGCCGCCGTCCGGTGTGCGGTCGAAGGGGGCGCCAAGGTCGGCCAGCCGGCGGACAGCGTCAGGCCCTTCGCGGGTGAGGACGGCGACAGCCTCGGGGTCGCAGAGGCCGGCGCCGGCGGCGATGGTGTCCTGGGCGTGCAGGGCCGGGCTGTCGTCGTCGCCCAGCGCCGCGGCCATGCCGCCCTGCGCCCAGGCGCTGGAGCAGCCTTCGCCGAGCGGCCTGGGGCTTAGCAGCAGCACCTTGCGGGGGGCGGCCACGAGGGCGGCGGTGAGGCCGGCCAGGCCGGCGCCGAGGATCAGGACGCCGTCGAAATCGATACGGGTGGTCATTACCGCAGCTCCCGGGCCGCCCGCAGGGGGTCGGCTTCGAACATGGCCTCGTAGGCGTCGTGCAGGTTGGCGCCGTGGCGGATCAGTTCCTCGACAACCTCGCGGGCGCCGAGCGGCATCAGGCTGGACCAGGGCTTGGGCACCTCAGGCGGGGTGGCCTTGACGCGGTAGACGGGTCCGAACTTGCTGACCTTGATCATGGTGAGCCTCCTTTCGAGCGCTCAGATCATTTCCACATCGACGTGGTGGCCTCGGGCTTTCACGAGGTCGTAGCGGGCCGGGATGGCCGGGGGCGGCAGGTCGATCATGCGTTGCACCGCCAGGCGGGCGCGGTCGGCGATGGCCGGATCGACGGTGACCTCGAACTGTTCCTTCTGCAGGGCGTCGAGGATGTTGCGCAGGGTGATCCGCTTCATGTGCGGGCACATGTTGCAGGGGCCGACGAACTTCACCCCGGGCACGTCGCCGGCGACGTTGGCGGCCATGCTGCATTCGGTGATCAGCACCACCTGTTTGGGCCGGCGGGTCTCGACATAGTTGCTCATGGCGGCGGTCGAGCCGGCGAAGTCGGCGGCGTTGAGCACCTCTTCCGGGCATTCCGGATGGGCGAGGATCTCGGCGCCCGGATAGGCCAGGCGCATCTCGGCGATGTCCTCGACGGTGAAGCGCTTGTGGACCTCGCAGCTGCCGGCCCAGGCGATGATCTTCACATCGGTCTGGGCGGCGACGTTGCGGGCCAGGTACTCGTCGGGGATCAGGATGACGCGGTCGACGCCCCATTCCTTGGCCGCCCATTCGACCACCTGCACGGCGTTGGCGCTGGTGCAGCAGATGTCGGTCTCGGCCTTCACGTCGGCTGTAGTGTTGACGTAGGTGACCACCGGCAGGCCGGGGTAGCGCTGCTTGATCAGGCGCACGTCGTGGCCGGTGATCGAGCTGGCCAGGCTGCAGCCGGCCCGCAGGTCGGGGATCAGCACGGTCTTGTCCGGGCAGAGGACCTTGCTGGTCTCGGCCATGAAGTGGACGCCGGCCTGGACGATGATCTTCGCGTCCGAGCGGGCCGCCTCGCGGGCCAGGCCCAGGCTGTCGCCGACATAGTCGCCGACCCCGTGGAAGATCTCGGGCGTCATGTAGTTGTGGGCCAGGATGACCGCGTTCTTCTCCCGCTTGAGGCGGTTGATCTGGGCGATCAGGGGCGCGTGGACGCGCCATTCCAGGGGGGTGACCTGGTCCTTGACCTTGTCCCACGCGGCAGCGGTCAGGGCTTCCACCTCGGGGGTGAACTCGACGTCATAGGCCATCTGCGCACTCCTTTTGCTCAACATGAGCATTACTGGCGCCTGTAAAGGGCCGGGCTGCAGGAGCGCCGGCCATTCCGTTCCGTCACCTTTTGCTGAAAGTGAGCATAAGTGACAGGACACATATAGGCCTGTGACAATCTGCGCACAAGGGGAATCGTCAGGGGACGGTGGGGGTGGGCCTCGCCGGTCTCCCCCACCGTCCGGCTAGTCGCGGCGACGCGCTTCGCGCTGGCGGCGCTTCTCGGCCTCGCGGGCCTTCTTTGCGGCCTTCTTGCGAGCCTTGTCCTCGCGGTCGAGGCGGGCGAGGCGTTGTTTCTTGCTTTCGCCGGGGATGATGGCGCTGGCCACCGCGCCGGTGGTGTTGACCGCGGCCTTGGTGACGCCGCCGACGACCGAGCCGACGATGCAGCCTGACAGCAGCAGGCCGCTGACGGCGAGGGCGAGCGGGACGAGCAGCGGGCGTTTGGTCATCGGGGGCTCCAGGTCCCCGGACGGGGCGGCGGCTATCGAAGCGGGACCCCTATTATACCTACCAGAGGAGCAAACAGGCGCCGTCTTCGGGGCGTCCCGGAAAAATCCATGTCGCTCAAGAGGTTGGAGGCGGGTTGGCGGGGGCTGACGGGAGGGGGATGAGGGGGCGACGGGTGGGGGTGCGGTGGGGATGTGGGGGAGGGCGCATGCGGCAAAGTGGGGCGCGGGGCGCCGCACGGCGCCGCATGGAAAGCGCCGCCGAGGGGCGGGGCACATACCCGAAGTTCAAATCTGCGCCAGGGCGTCAGCCGGCCGGGCGTGGGCGGCCAGGTTGTGGGCGAAGGGGGCCATGACGCTCCGTTGCCCGCCGCCATGCGCCCGACACGCCGCGACGTCTTGTCACAATGATGGACGACCATAACTATGGGGCGCAAGAGAGGTTCATCATGGCCGCATCCTTCGACCCCTGCGCTTGCGTTCCGACCCTGTGTCGGCGCGACCTTCAACGGGACGGCTGACAGCTCTTGCGATCCAACCGCCCTTCGATACCGAGGCCCTGGGCCCTAGCGGTGCTCGCCGTCGTCGCGATGGTGACCGCCGCCTGCGCCAGCGATTACCGGGTGCGTGAGGGGACAGGGCGGGAGCGCGGTCTTTCCGCCCTGACGCGCGGCTATGGCGAGATCGCCTTTCGCCGGCTGACCGCCGACATGGACCCGGCGATGATGGCCCTGGCCAGGCGGCATGACGGGGTGGCGAGCACCGATTTCTGGGGCCGCACGCCGGGCTGGGAGAGCTTCAACCTGTCCCGGCTGCCGGTGCTGGACGTCGGCGCCATCAGCGAGGACGACGCGCGGCTGATCAACGCCATGCAGCTGGCCTCGGCCGAGCCGCCGCCGCCGGCCAAGCCCTTCATCCTCAAAGCCAGTGGAGAGGACCGGGCGGCGGCAATTCGCTGCCTGACCCAGGCCATCTACTACGAGGCGGCCGTCGAGCCGCTGGAGGGCCAGCGGGCGGTGGCCCAGACGGTGCTCAACCGGGTTCGCCATCCGGGCTATCCCAAGAGTGTCTGCGGGGTGGTCTACCAGGGCGCGCTGCGCACGACCGGCTGCCAGTTCAGCTTTACCTGCGACGGGTCTCTGGCGCGGGTTCCCAACCCGGTGATCTGGAGCCGGGCCGAGCGGCTGGCCATCGATGCCCTGGGCGGCCATGTCGAAAGAGCCGTGGGGACGGCGACCCACTATCACGCCGACTATGTGTCGCCCTACTGGGCGCCGACCCTCTACAAGATCGTCCAGATCGGGCGGCATATCTTCTACCGCTGGACCGGGCCCTGGGGCCTGCCCCCGGCCTTCAAAGGCAGGTACGCCGGCGGCGAGGCCAACCTGACGGCGGCGGTGCTGCAGGGGCTGGACTCCCGTATCCAGGGCGAGGGGCTGGCGCCCGACAGCATCGCCGGCTTCATCTCCAACCTGGCCCCGGCAACGACCCGCACGGTGGTGTTGTCGGTCGACGGGGTCGACCAGTCCTACACGGTGGCCGCGCCGCCTCCAGGCCAGGAGATGGTTCCGATGCCCGGGGTGCTGACGCCGGCGCGGCGGGCGCCGACGCCGGAAGAGGTGGCCGATATCAACGCCAGACTGAAGACGCTCGAGGAAGACCCCGACGCGCCGATGACGACGGCGCCGAGGCCGCAGCCGCCGGCGAAGGCGGATCCCGGGGCGGCGCAGGCGGGGGACCTGCCGATCGGGCGGCGGCCGGAGTGATTCGCTCTCCGCCCCCGCGAGGGGGCGGGCGCGCGTGATTTGGGGCGGCCCTTCTTTTCCTTCTCCCATAGGGAGAAGGGGGGACCCGCGCTGCGTAGCCTTGGCGAAGCAGGGTGGGGGGATGAGGGGTTAGGGACGGTTCAGGGTTCGCTGTACACAACCGGACACAGCGTAACCCCTCACCCTCCCACCCTGCTGCGCTGAAGCTACGCAGGGCGGGCCCCTCCCTCTCCCTTTGGGAGAGGGGTCTTGAATGGGTTCCCCTCTCGAATTCGTGGGAGCGATTAAAGGCCGAAGGCCTTGGCGTACCGAATTATCACCGGCTCCGCCAACGACCCCGGGACCAGTTCCAACGCCATGAAGCTCGGGCCCCGGAACGGCGATTTCACGGTCTTCGCCAGGTCGGCGCTGTAGCCGACGCGGGGGTAGTAGGCGGGGTGGCCCAGCACGATCACCGCCTCGATGCCGGCGGTCGCCAGACGGCGGTGGCCCTCGTGCATCAGGGCCGTGCCGAGGCCGTCCTTCTGGCGGCCGGGCTGCACCGACAGGGGGGCGAGGGCGGCCAGGCGGCGTCCATTGTCGGTGGCGAGATGGCTGAACAGGAGGTGGCCGACGATCGCGCCGTCTTCCACCGCCACCAGCTCCAGCAGGGCGTCGCCGTCGGCGCGCAGGGCGTCCACGAGGTTCGCCTCTTCCGGCTGCCCGAACGCCGCCGCGACCACCGCGTGGACGGCGCCGTGGTCCGCAGAGTCGGCGGCGCGGATCAGGTTGCTTTCCTCAATGGGCATTGGCCCACGTCCGCCGCCAGCATTCGAAACAGCAGTCTTGAATTACCAGCGTGGATCCAGGCCTCTCGCGGTGTGGCGCACCGGCTCGAACCATCCACCAGCGCCGCTTGATGGGTCACAAGCACCGCGTCCGCGCTGGTCAGGCCGTCACACAGGGCCCGCTGATCGCCCTTCTTCCGGTGCGTCGCCATCGTCGCCTTGAGGATTTCCGCGGCCTGCTTCAACGGTTGGCTACAAACCTCTTTGTCGCCTCCGGCCTTTGAGACTGGCGCGGGCGCCTGGCTCGATGGATCGACGGCCCGGCAGCTCGCCAGATCGAGCCGATAGCGCGCGCCGTCCTTCTGGTAGATATCGGTGGGACCGAGCATGGTCTCCACGCCCTGAAATTCAAGCAACGCCAGCGCCCGCCAAGCCATGACGCGATCATAGCCCTCCGGAGGCTTCGATCCCTCTCGGGTCGGCGGTGACCCAGCCAAGCTGATGGCCTGCGCTTCGGCGGCTGCGCACTCGGCAGCAGTCGGTGGGGAGTCGGCGGTGGCCGGGGTCAGGCAGAGAACCGAGCCGGCCAGGGCGATGGCGAACACCCTCACCATGTGCCGATTTTTTCGGCCTGCTTGGTGCTGATCGGCTGGTGGGCGGCTTCGTGGTCCTGTTCGGCGAGGAAGCGCACGGCCTCAAGCGCGGCCATGCAGCCCATGCCGGCGGCGGTGACCGCCTGGCGGTAGATGTCGTCGGTGACGTCGCCGGCCGCGTAGACGCCGGGGATGGCGGTCGAGGCGGTGCCCGGCTGGACCTTCAGGTAGCTGCCCGAATGCATCTCCAACTGGCCGGCGAAGAGTTCGGAGGAGGGGGCGTGGCCGATGGCGATGAAGACGCCGTCGGCGGCCAGATCGCGGGTCTCGCCGGTCTTCACCGACTTGAGGCGGACGCCGGTGACGCCCATGGGATCGGTGTCGCCGGTCACCTCGTCGATGACATGGTCCCAGACCACCTCGATCTTCGGATGGGCGAACAGGCGTTCCTGCAGGATCTTCTCGGCCCGCAGTTCATCCTTGCGGTGAACGAGGGTGACCTTTGAGGCGAAGTTGGTGAGGAACAGGGCCTCCTCGACGGCGGTGTTGCCGCCGCCGACCACGATGACCGCCTTGTTGCGATAGAAGAAGCCGTCGCAGGTGGCGCAGGCGCTGACGCCGAAGCCCTGGTATTTCGCCTCGCTTTCGATGCCCAGCCACTTGGCCTGCGCGCCGGTGGCGATGATCAGGGTCTCTGCCAGCCATTCCTCGCCGCTGTCGCACTTGATGTGGAAGGGGCGTCTGGAGAGGTCGGCGGACAGCACGATGTCGCTGACGAACTCGGTCCCGACATGCTCGGCCTGGGCCTTCATCTGGTCCATCAGCCAGGGGCCCTGGATGACGTCGGCGAAGCCCGGATAGTTCTCGACGTCCGTTGTGATGGTCAGCTGGCCACCGGGCTGGATGCCGGCGATCAGCACGGGCTTGAGCAGGGCGCGGGCGGCGTAGATGGCGGCAGTGTAGCCGGCGGGGCCGGAACCGATGATCAGGCAGCGTGTGGTGCGGGGTGTGGGGCTCGACATGGGGGCAGATATAGGGTCGATTCCGCTTTCGCGCGATGGGGCAGAAGGGGCTGCGGTGTCCGGACGGGTTGTCACGCTTCTGTTGTATGCGGGCCCTATCCTGACCGGGATGACGCTTGGCGTGATCTTCCGCGAGCCGGTGCTGGTCCTTCTGGGGATCATCGTCGCCGTTGCCGTGGACATCGGCCGGCGCATCGCCGCTTCCAGACAGAAAACCGCGATCAAGGGTGGCCGCTTCGTAGAAGGCCGCTGGGTCGATTTCCCGCCCGATCCGCCGTTTCGCCTTGGTGGCGGCGGCGACAATCTCGACGCGGCTCTGGTCCGCGCCGCCCTGGCGGCGGCCGAGGAGGTGGCTCCCAAGGTCAAACAGGCGCTCGAGGAGCGGGCGCGAGAAAGGAAACCATGAGCAAGGCAACAAACAAGGCCGCCTTCCTGCCCCTCTTCCTTGGGGCAGGCATCGCGGTGGGAGCCGGCATCGGGTCGGCGACGGACAATCTGGCTCTGGGGCTGGCGCTCGGCGTGGCGGTGGGCGCCGGGCTCGGCGGTGCGATGAGCATCCGCCAGAACAACAAGGACAAGAAGCACCGCTCGGGCAGCGACGGCGGCGGCGCTCACCACAGCGACAGCGACGACCGCGATGGTGGCTCGGGCGACGGTGGCGGGGATGGCGGGGGCGATGGCGGTGGCGGGGGTGACTGACAAGCCGGCGTCGAAGTGGCGAGAGGCCTGGCGGCCTCTGTTGTTCCTGCTTGTCGTCGCCATCGGCGCGGCCGGATCCGTCGCCTTCGCTGTCGGCGAGGGCCTGACACGGGAAATCGGCGGGGGCGCCATCGGCGTCAGCCTGGTGCTGATTCCCGGCGTCTTCCACATCGCCTTCCTGGCGTCGGGGTTCAGTGCCGCGTCCCGCGCCCGCAATCGGAAGCAGGGCCCGTTCGACGGCAGCAATACCCGCTACTTCGACGCCAACCACGACCAGGGTTTCGACCTCGACAGCGCTCGCCATCGCAACGACGACCGCTTCGGTCTCTGAGCCGACGGTCCTTCTGGACTTGTTAAGCCGGTCGACGGAGACTCGGCCGTCATGAGCAAGGCGCCCACCATCGAGATTGCGGGGCGGCCCATCGGGCCGGAGCATCCGCCGTTCGTCATCTGCGAGCTGTCGGGCAACCACAACGGCAGCCTCGAGCGGGCGCTGACCATGATCGACGCGGCGGCCGAGACCGGCGCCGACGCCATCAAGATTCAGACCTATACCGCCGACACCATCACCCTCGACGTCGACCGCCCGGAGTTCAGGATCAAGGGCGGGCTGTGGGACGGCCGGTCCTTGCACGAGCTCTATCGCGAGGCCCAGACGCCTGACGAATGGCACGCGGCGCTGTTCGAGCGGGCGGCAAAGCGGGGGGTGATCCTGTTTTCCAGCCCGTTCGACGAGACGGCCGTGGACCTGCTGAGCGGCCTGGATGCGCCGGCCTACAAGATCGCCAGCTTCGAGGCCGTGGACCTGCCGCTGATCCGTTATGCGGCGGCCAAGGGCAAGCCGCTGATCATCTCCACCGGCATGGCCAACGCGGCCGAGATGGCGACGGCGCGGGATGCGGCGCTGGAGGCCGGGGCGGCCGGCGTTGTGCTGCTGCACTGTGTATCCAGCTATCCGGCCACCTTCGCCGACGCCAATGTGCGGACGGTGGCCGACATGGCGACGCGGTTCGACTGCCCCATCGGCCTGTCCGATCATACGCCGGGGACGGCGGCTTCGGTGGCGGCGGTGGCCATGGGCGCCTGCGTCATCGAAAAGCACTTCACCCTGGCCCGCTCCGACGGCGGGCCGGACGCCGCCTTCAGTCTGGAGCCCGGCGAGTTCGCCGCCCTGGTGCGCGACTGCAAGGACGGCTGGGCGGCGCTGGGCCGGGCGCATTACGACGTGCTGGGTTCCGAGAGGGCCAATATCCAGTTCCGCCGCTCGCTCTACGTCACCGCCGATGTTGCGGCGGGCGAGGTGCTGAGCCGGGCCAACGTCCGCTCGGTGCGGCCGGGGGCCGGACTGCCGCCGGGCGAGCTGGACAGTGTGCTGGGCCGGCCGGCGACGCGGGCGCTGACGCGGGGCGAGCCGCTTAGCCGGGACATGGTTGGTTGAAACTGATGGTCGACGGCCTGCTGGCCGACATCGCCCGGGCCGAGCCGGCGATGACGCCTGGCTTGCGCGACCTGCGCCGCGGCTGGTCGGCGATGCTGAAGGGCGCGTCGGCGGCCGAGGTGCTGGCCCTGGCCCATGTCTTCCATGATCGCCTGCCGCAGGCGCGGCGCTGGCTGGCCCATGAGCTGATCCGCTTCCATCGCGAAGCCTTCGCGGCCTATGGCGGGCCTGTCGCCGAGCGCATGGCCGGCGGGCTGTCCAGCTGGCAGGCGGTGGACGCCTTCGGCACGATCCTGTCGGGACCGGCCTGGGCGGCCGGGCGGATCACGGATGGTCAGGTCGAGGCCTGGTCGAACTCGGAGGATCGCTGGCTGCGCCGTCTGGCGCTGGTCTCGACGGTCAAGGCGGGGGGTGCGGCGCGACCGCTCGGCGTCTGCGAACGGCTGGTCGACGACCGCGACGACATGGTGGTCAAGGCTCTGTCCTGGGCCCTGCGGGAACTCGGCAAGCGCGACGCCGTGGCGGTCGCGGGCTTCCTTGAGGCGCACCCGGTGGCGGCGCGGGTGCGTCGGGAGGTGACGGCCAAGCTGACCACCGGGCTCAAGTCCGGTGGTCGACGCAAGGCGCCGGTTCCTTAACCGATCGCCGCTACCTTGTGGCCATGGTCGGTACTGCAAAGCAGAGGGCGATGGCCCCGTCTGACGGCAGGCGCGATGGCGCGGGCCGGCTGGGAATCCTGCCTCTGGCCATCATCACCACCCTGGTCATCGTGCTGTGCGCCGGCTTCGCCTTCCGGCAGGCCGCGACGACGATCAAGGAGGTCATCGAGGTTCGGGAACAGAAGGTCCTGACCCAGGGCATCACCCGACGGCTGCTCCAGTTGAACGAAGATATCGCCTATGTCGCCGTCTGGAACGAGGCCTATGAGCGTTCAGCCCTGCGCTATGACCCGGTCTGGAGCCACGAGAACTTCGGCGAATACTTCGCCGGTCACATGGGCCACGACCTGACCCTGATGATCGGGGCCGATGGCCAGGTGATCTATGCCTCCGAGCAGGGCAAGGCCGTGCCGGCTGCGCGGCTGGCCGGCTTCACGCGGGCGGCCGAGCCCCTGTTCGAGAAGGTCCGGGCAGAGACCGGCCGTCAGGGCGAGGCTCTGGACCGGGCGCGCTATCGCCGTGCCGAGGCCTTCGTCTCGCATGGCGGCAAGGCCTGGCTGGTCGCCGCCGGCTCCGTCGCGCCGCAGAAGGACTGGCGCGGCAAGCTGCTGACCGGTCCCGAGCCGGTCGTCGTTTCCGCCATCGAAATGGACGCCGCCTTCCTGGGCGATCTGCAGGCGGACTATGACCTTGAAGGCCTTCGCCTGCTGGCGGCTGGAGAGACGGCCCGGACCGGCATCTTGCTGAACGACGTCAACGGCGCGCCCGTCGCCGCCCTCGGCTGGACGCCGCTGGCCCCGCGCCGGGCGGTGCTGGGCAAGGCCGGCGGCATCTTCCTGGCGGTCGGGACAACGCTGGCGCTGCTGATCACCCTGTTGATGCTGCGAATTCGCGCCGTCGCCGAAGATCTGAAGACCGCCGCCCGCGCCGCCCGCGCCGCCGACCATGCCAAGAGCGTGTTCGTGGCCAACATGAGCCACGAGATCCGCACGCCGTTGAACGCCGTGCTCGGCATGGCGCAGGTCATGGAAGGCGACGAGTTGCAGCCGCGACAGCGCGAGCGCCTGGGGCTGATCCGCGAGGCGGGTCACACCCTGCTGGGCGTCCTCAACGACGTGCTCGACCTGTCGCGCATCGAGGCCGGCCAGCTGAGCATTGCCGAAGCGCCGTTTGAACTCGAGACCCTGGCGAGGGGCGTGCTCGGCGGCTTCGACGGGCAGGCCTCGGCCAAGGGGCTGGCGCTTGATCTCGAGCTGCGTGTGGATGGCTGGTGGAAGGGCGATGCCCAGCGCATTCGCCAGATCGTCAGCAACCTGGTCTCCAACGCCGTCAAGTTCACCGAAGGCGGCGCCGTCCGGCTGGTCATCGAGACCACGGCGGAGGGGCTGCGTTTCGCGGTCGAGGACACCGGTTCCGGCATCGCCCCCGACACCCTGGCCAGCCTGTTCGCCCGCTTTGCCCAGGCCGACGCCTCGATCACCCGCCGGCATGGCGGCACGGGGCTGGGCCTGGCGATCAGCCGTGAACTGGCCGAGCTGATGGGTGGCCAACTGACCGCCACCAGCCGGCCGGGCGAAGGCAGTTGTTTCGTGCTCGAGGTTCCGCTGGCCCGGGTGGCGGCGGAGGCGCCGGCGCAGATCCCGGCCGCGCCGGTCCTGCTGGAGCGCGCCGTGCGCATCCTTGCGGCCGAGGACAACGCCGCCAACCGCCGGGTTCTGGCCGCCATGCTGGAGCCGCTGGGCGCGGAGCTGACCCTGGTCGAGGACGGCCGGCAACTGGTCGAGGCCTGGTCGGTGTCCGGCGCCGACGTCATCCTGGCTGACATCCAGATGCCGGTCATGAGCGGGCTGGAGGCGGCGCGGGCGATCCGCAGCGCCGAGGCGGCCGGCGGTCTGGTCCGCACGCCGATCATCGCCCTGACCGCCGATGTGATGAGCGACCAGGTCGTCCTGTACCTGGCCGCCGGCATGGACGATCACGTCGCCAAGCCGATCCAGATGGCCGCGCTGTTCGCCGCCCTGCAGGCGGCGCTGGAGCCGGCGGGCGAGCAGCAGGCCCTCGCGGGCTAGTCTCCCAGCAGGCTCAGAACCGCCTCGGCGACCCGGCGGGCGCCGTCGCCATCGCAGACGTCGGCCGCGGCCAGGGCCATGCCGGTGCGCAGGCGGTCGTCGGCCAGCAGGCGGGCGAGATCTTCCTCGAACAGTCCGGCGAAACCGGCCGCGCCGACCTCCAGGGCCATGACCGCGCCGACGCTTTCGAGGGCCCGGGCGGCGGGGCGCTGGTTGTCGGCCAGGATCAGCTGCAGGGTCGGCAGGGCCAGCACGCAGCGCTCCCAGCTGCTTGACCCGCCGCCGCCGACGGCGAGATCGGCGGCCGCCGTCAGGGCGGCCATGTCGCGGCTGTCGATGTGCAGGGTCAGTTGCGGATAGACCAGGGCCAGGGCCTGGACCTTCGACAGGCTGGGGCCGGCGGCGCCCATCACCACATCGATGGTCAGGTCGCCGGTCATGGGCAGGAGCAGCTCCAGCACCCTGGCGGTGACGCCGCGATGGTCACCGAGACCCAGCGAGACCAGCAGCCGGCGCGGCGGCGTTCCGGCCGTGCGGCGGGCGAGGGCGGCGGGGCGCAGGGCCGCGAACTCCGGCCGGACCGGGGCGTGGGCCGGGCCGAGCAGGAGCTCGGCATGGGCCGGCAGCAGGCCGACATAGTCCGCCGGCTCGCGGGCCGGGCCGCTGTCGAGCACCAGGTCGGCGCCCAGCGGACGGTCGGCGAGGTCGTCGATGACCAGCACCGGGCGGGCCCCGGCGGCGGCGCGGTGGTCGTCGGCGTCGAGGCCGTAGTGGTCGAACACGATGAGGTCGGCGCCGGCGGTCCGCACGGAGGCGACGATGCGGGGGCCTTCGGTGGAGGCGGCCCAGACGCGGTGGATGTCGGGGGCGAAGGCCTCCAGCACGGCGGTCACCGCCGGCGGGCATAGGAAGCTGACCGTCACGCCCCGGGCCTCGAGCGCCCGGGCCAGGGTCAGCGACCGCATGACATGGCCGCCGCCGACCTCCGGGCCGGCATTGCAGACGAACAGGACCCTCATGCCCGGCGGTCGCCACCGTAGGTCAGCAGCTCCGGCCGGGAGCGCACGAAAGCGCGGATGGCGTCCGAGGTGAAGGCGCGGTCCTTTGGATAGAGGGCGTCATAGACGGCGGCGGTGAAGGCGTAGTCGTCGGGCCGGTCGACGGTCCAGCGCACCTCGCCCTCGTCGGTCGGCTGGCTGTGGTAGGCGAGGCGGAACTGGTCCGGACGATTGTAGATGCCCCAGGTGACGTGCTCGCGCTCTTCCTGGGTGGCGGCCAGGGGCCCGGCCTGGCGCAGGGCGGCGGCGGTCATCACCTCGACGTCGAGGCCCTTTGGAAAGGTGCGGTGGGGCGGGGTGTTGCTGGCGTAGTCGGCGCCGCTCTCCTCGAAGACGGTGATGGTCTCGTCGATGACGTCCGGATCGGCGAACGGGCAGTCGGCGGTCAGGCGCACGACGGTGTCGGCCGGGTATGCGGCGACGGCGCCGAGGAAGCGGGCGAGGACGTCGTCCAGCGGGCCGCGATGGCAGTCGATGCCTTCGCGGCGGGCGGTCTTTTCGATGACGTCGTCGCCGGGGTTGGCGCTGGTGGCGACGACGATGCGGTCGATCCTGCGCGAGCGGGACAGCCGCTCGATCTGCCGCACCATCATCGGCGCCCCGGCCAGCGGCATCAGCACCTTGCCCGGCAGCCGGGAGGAGCTCATGCGGGCCTGGAGGATGGCGAGGATCATGAAGCGGAGGCTAGAGCGCGTCGGGCGATGGGTCCACAAGCGATCCCTTCTCCCGCTTGCCGGGAGAAGGTGGCCGCGTAGCGGCCGGATGAGGGCAGCACCGGCTTCTGTCGATGAGGCGCGTTCTGGCGCGTTCGGCGCTGTCGCCAATCTTCCCTGGCTGGCGCTGCCCTCATCCGACCCCCTTCGGGGGCCACCTTCTCCCGGCAAGCGGGAGAAGGACGCTACGCTTTGGCGTCCATGCGGCCGAGGATTTCCCCTGCCAGCCGGTCCGTCTCGCGCAGGGGCTCGTAGGTCCAGCCGTGGAAGGCGCCGCCCCAGGGGCGGGCCGCGCCCCTGGCTTCCAGTTCGTCGTGCAGGAGGCGGAACTTGAGGTGCTGGCCGTCCATCTTGACGATGAAGACCGGCTTGCCGGTGCTGGCGGCTTCGGTGGCCATGTTGGCGCTGTCCTCGGTGACGAGGATGTAGTCGGCGGCCTCGAGGAAGGCGAAGTAGGGGTTGGCGCCCTCGCCGTTCCAGATGATGCCGGGCAGGTCGGCGAGACGGGCGGCGAGCAGGTCGCGGGCCTTTTGCGGCGTGCGGCGGGAGAAGGTCATCAGCAGGCTGCCGCCCTCCTGTTCCATGGGCAGGACCAGGCTGTTGGCGATGGCGGCGGCGCGTTCCTGGGACAGGTCGAAGGCCTTGGACTTGCCGCCGACCAGCACGGCGACGCGCGGGTGGGGCAGGGGGTCGATCTGGTCGGCGAAGGCGGCGTAGTCGGCCTTCAGCCGTTCCGGGCTTAGGCGATGGGGCGAGCCGGTGATGGAGACGACGTTGTCGCCCTTGACCCGGTCATGGTTGGGCGGGGCGACGAGGTCGAAGAAGTGCAGCGGCGTGCGCGGGTCCTGGATCTGGACGACGAAGGTCTTGCCTCCGGTCCAGCGGCGCATGCGGATCGACAGGGGCAGGGTGGCGCGGCCGGCGGCGATCATCAGGTCCGGCCAGGGCGGGGTAAAATCGTTGCCGCGCAGCCAGCGCCGGGGCAATAGGTTCAGCCACCAGGGCAGGCGGCCGATCTGGCCGGCCCAGGCGATGCGTTTGACGACGACCTGGGCATTGCGCTGGCGGGCCACGGCGTCGGCCAGGCCGACGGCCTGGGCCTCGATGCCGGCGCGACCGTCGGACACCGCCCAGATGACGATCGGCGGCGGTCCGGATTTCTTCGCGCGCGGCGGTTTGCTCATGGGGCGACCTTCAAGACCTGATCGACCGTTTAGGCAAGCAGAAGGGCGGCCGTGAGACCGCCCTGCCTAACTTCAATGGCGATCCGTGGACCTAGAGCCACTCGACCTTGAGGATTTCGTAGGCCTTGACGCCGCCGGGGGTGTTGACCTCGACCACGTCGCCCATTTCCTTGCCGATCATCGCGCGGGCGATGGGCGAGGTAATGGAAACGCGGCCCCCCCTCACATCGGCCTCATGTTCGCCGACGATCTGGTAGCGGGCCTCTTCCTCGGTGTCCTCGTCGACCACGCTGACCGTGGCGCCGAACTTGATCTGCGTGCCGGACAGCTTGGAGACGTCGATGACCTGGGCGCGGGCGATCTTGTCCTCGATCTCGGCGATACGGCCTTCGATCCAGCCCTGACGCTCCTTGGCGGCATGGTACTCGGCGTTTTCGCTGAGATCGCCATGCTCCCGCGCTTCGGAGATCGCGGCGATAACGGCCGGACGCTCCAAAGTCTTCAAACGCTTCAGTTCCTCGTCGAGGGCGCTATAGCCCCCGGCGGTCATCGGTACCTTTTCCATATGGGAAATGTCGCTCGGTTCGCCCTGGGAGGAATGTATGAAACTAGAAAAGCCGGCCGCGGGCGGAAGCGTCCGGGGGCGTCGAAACTAGTCGCGGGGGGCGGGAAAAGCAAGGGCGATGCTGCGGCGCCGCATTTGCCGGTCTCTGTGCGGCTTCCACATGGTCGCGCGTTGGACCCGATAACCGGCTTCCTCTTATCGGAACGCGCTTCAGCGCGGCGCTTCCTGTAGCCGCAGTCGCTGGCCGACGAGCTTCGAGCCGGCCTTGGACAGATGCCCCTCGTCCCACTGCATCGGCGCGCCGTCGGGCGTGGTCGCCTGGCAGACATTGTTCGGGCAGATGGCCTGCATGATCGACAGATAGGGAACCCCGGCCCGTCTGGCGACGGCGGCCATGTCGGCGTCGACCTGGTCGCGCTCGTGCTTGCGACGGCGGGACGGCAGGTCCGGCTGGCCCAGGTGTTCGGCCAGGGCGAGAAGGCGCGGCAAGCTCTGTTCATAGTGCGGGGCCGGGCCGATCAGCACGACGTCGATCTGCCTGGCCTTGAACCAGGCCAGGGTGTCGGCGACGGCCGCCTCGTCGTCGGTCCACCACAGCCCGGCCAGGTAGACGCGATCGGGCCGGGTTCTGACCAGCAGGTCGCTGTAGAGGTGGTTGGCCATGCGGCGGCACTGGGCGGTCGCATCGTTAGCCGGCTTGAGGGTCATGCGGCAGCTGGAGACGGTGGCCTGGAGCAGCTCCGCCTCGGGATGAACCTGGCTCAGGCCGTACCAGAGATGGTTGGCATGGCTGTCGCCGATCAGCAGGTAGTTGGGCTTGCCCGGGACCGGGTCGGTGCAGGCGGCCGGCCAGGCGGCCAGATCACCGTCCGGCATGGGCAGGCAGGCTTCCAGCCGCCGCGGCGTGCGCTCGGCGCTCCGGGCGATGGCGTGGACCTCGGGGCTGAAGCGGCCGGGCAGGCCTTTGGTGGCCAGGATCACCACGCTGGGCGCGGCGACGATCAGGGTGGCGATCAGGGCGACCAGATAGAAGCGACCGGTCGAGAGGCCGTCGCGGCGGTCGCGGATCGGCGTCTCGATCAGTTTCCAGCTGATGGTGGCCAGCACCACGGCGATGGCGAAGACGACATAGGGGGCCACCGGCCCGGCCTCGGGGCCATAGAGCATCCGCTGGAAGCTGATCAGCGGCCAGTGCCACAGATAGAGGCTGTAGGAGATGAAGCCGTAGAACCGCAGCGGCGGGATCGACAGCAGGGCGCCGGTCGGGGTGTCCTCGCCGGCGCTGAGCAGCAGCAGGGCGCCCAGGCAGGGGACGATGGCGGCGATGCCAGGCATGTTGGTGTGCGGCTGGTAGGTCGCGATCGCCCAGAGGATCAGGCCCAGACCCGCCAGGCCGAACAGCGAACGGATGCGCCGATCCTTCGGCGCCGGGATGGCGCCCATGGCCAGGAGCACGCCGAGCAGCAGCTCCCAGGCGCGGGTCATCGGCAGATAGAAGGAGGCGCTCGGATGGTTGGTCATCCAGAAGACCCCGAGCGCGAACGACGCGATGGCGATCACGCCCAGCACCGGCTTGACGGCCCTGGGGGCCCAGCGCCACAGGCCCATCATGACCAGCGGGAAGATGATGTAGAACTGCTCCTCCACCCCCAGCGACCAGGCGTGCAGCAGGGGGTGCATGTCCGCCGGGGCGGAGAAGTAGTCGATGGTCTGCCAGAACCAGATGTTGGCGGCGAAGCCGAGCGTCGCCAGGCTGGAGCCGGCGTACTTGACCAGCTCGTCGGGGAACATGTGGAAACAGGCCAGGGCCGTCGCGCCGGCGATCATGGCCAGCACGGCCGGCAACAGGCGCCGCGTGCGCCGCTCCCAGAAGTCGATCAGCGAGAACTGGCCGGCTGCCTGGCGCCGCATGACGACGCCGGCGATGACGTAGCCGGAAACGACGAAGAAGACATCGACGCCGACAAAGCCGCCCGGCGCCAACTGCAGGCCCAGATGCCCCGCGAACACCGCCAGGACGGCCAGGCCCCGCAGGCCGTCGATGTCAGTGCGGTGTTGCAACGCTGCGCCCCAGGGAAGGGCCGGCTTGAAGCATTGTCGGCCGCCGGGGGCAAGCTGTCTGTGGCTATCTTGGAACGGATCGACCTGCCCGCCAGGGTCGGGCGATGAGAGGGGGCATGATCGAAGAGACCGTCGAGACGCCCCTGCTGCGGACCGCCCCTGGCTGGCGAGACGGCCTGACGGGCCTTAGGTCGGAGGGGCGAGGCCAGGGCTCTCGTCCGGCGCTGTCATGTCCTCGACGAATTCGTCGACCGAGCGGGCGGCGAACAGCCGGCGCAGGAAGGCGATCACCTGCAGCAGCGACGAGACGAAGCCGATCGCCGAGGCGACGAACTGGAAAGCCTGCCAGGCCAGCTCGAAGGCGGCGCCGGAACTGACCGCCTCGACCATCGGGTAGAGCAGCCGGCTGATGGTGATGCGGAACTGGGCGTAGGCGCTGGAGGATTCGATGGAGCGGTCGGCGACCCAGGCCGCCGCCACCGTCGCCGAGACCGGCGCCCAGAGCAGCGGCAGCAGCAGCAGGGCGGCCAGCAGGACGACGGCGACACGGGTTCCGATGGTCTCCCGCGACACGATATCCCGGATGACCACCCCGATAAGCGCCAGCGACAGCGCGCCGAGGCCGACCGGGATCAGGACGTCGGCGATGTCGACGACATCACCCCCCATGAAATAGTAGCCGACCAGTGTGACCAGCAGGGCCAGCACGAAGGTCCCCATCCAGGCGAGGCCATACCAGCCGAGCCGGCGCTTGATCAGTGCGGTGTTCATGGCGGGCCCCCAGCCTGCGAATAGTTAACGAGCATGCCGCGTGGGCGGGGCCGCGTCCACTGCACCGGATGGCCATGGCGACACATCTTGCCTGCCGGGACGGCAGCGGCCTAAGCCAGATCCATGACCGCCCTTCCCCTCGCAGCCCTGATGATGCTGGCCAGCGGGGCGATCCATGCGGTGGTCAACGCCATCCTCAAGTCCGGCCAGGACAAGATGTCGAGCCGGGCGCTGATCGACGGCTTCTCGGGGTTCCTGATCCTCCCGGCCGTTTTCCTCGTGCCGCTGCCGCATGGGGCCTGGGGGTGGCTGGCCGCCAGCTGGATCACCCACCTGGTCTACCTGGTCTGCCTGATCAAGGCCTTCGAGCGGGCCGACATGACGGTCGCCTATCCGATCCTGCGCGGCGTGGCGCCGCTGCTGGCGGCGGTGGTGGCGGTGGCGCTGTTCGACGAGCCGATCGGGCTGTTGACGGCCTGTGGCATCGGCCTGGTTTCCGCCGGGGTGCTGACCGTGGGGCTCGGCAAGCAGGTCGACCGTCGGGCTCTTGGCTGGGCGCTGGCCACCGGGGCGACCATCGCCGTCTATACGGTGATCGACGCCCAGGGCGTGCGGGCGGCCCCCAGCGCGCCGAGCTACATCGTCTGGGTGTTTCTCTCGCTGGGCTTCGGCATCGCCGCCATCTTCGCCCTCTGGCGCGGTCCGGCCTTCATCGTCTCGGCGCGGACCGAGTGGAAAGCCGGGCTGACCGCCGGCGCCCTGTCCATCCTGACCTATGGCCTGGCGCTTTGGGCCCTGCGGCTGGGCGACACGCCCCGGCTGGCGGCCTTGCGTGAAACCTCGATCCTGTTCGCGGTGCTGATCGCCGTGGTGTTCCTGAAGGAGCGGCTGACACGCGGACGGATGGTCGGGGTGGCGGCCATCGCGATGGGGGCGGGATTGCTGATCGCGGGGGGCTAGACAAGGGTCCTTCCGCGCGCTCCAAGGCGGCATGGAGATCAGCATCCGCCCCGCCGTAGCCGGCGATGAAAAGCGCCTGTCGATGGTGGCCAGGGCCACCTTCCTCGAGACCTATGCCGGTATCGTCGCCGGCGGCGACATGCTGCTGTTTGGCGAGAGCACGCATGATCCGGACAGCTATGCGGGGCTGCTGGCCGATCCCGGCATCGATCTGTTCCTGGCGGTCATGGAGCCGGGCGCGGCGCCGATCGGCTATGCCATGGTCTGCAAGCCCGACCTGCCGGTAGCCATCAGCGAGGGGGACCTGGAGCTGAAGCGGATCTACAGCCTGCACCGGTCCCACGGCACGGGGCTGGGGTTTGCGCTGATGGAGGCAGCAAAGGCGGCGGCGCGGGCCCGGGGGGCGAGGCGGCTGCTGCTCGGAGCCTATGGCGAGAACCACCGGGCCATCGCCTTCTACGGCAAGCACGGGTTTGAGCAGGTCGGGACTCGGGTCTTCCACGTCGGCGAGAACTTCTACGACGACGTGGTGCTAGCCGCCGACCTCTAGCGATTGAGGAAGGCGCAGTCGGACTCGAAGAGCGGCCCGGTCTCGCTGCGGCCCGTGCGGGCGCAGTAGGGGCTTTCCCGCTTCGAGCGCTGGGACATGGCCGCGAGCGGAATACGCACGCCGCTGGGGGTCACGAATATCAGGGAGCGCAGCGCCGCTCGTTGGCTGCCAACGCCGTCAGTCGTCAGTGTGATCTCGGCAGGCTGATCGCTGCCGTCCCGCAAGATGGCGAAATCGCAGTCAGTAGCGAAGTCGCTCTCAGAGCGGCAGTAGAAGTGATAGCGGGCGCAAGCGCCGTCTACGCAGGCCTCCGAAAAAACCTTCGGGTTCACCGTTGAGAGATTGTCCGTGCCGGCAACGACCAGCGCCTTCCAGCCCTCGCCCTTGCCCTCGCCCTCGCTCTCGAGCCGGACGCCGCGCGAGGTCGTGCCGCCCCAACTCTCGGCCTTTACATCGCCGACATAGAGCGGCGGGTTTTCGCCGTTGACGGGGACGATGCAGAGAAACCCCGCATACAGGAGCTGGCAGGCCCACATCGCTCAATCCGCGAAGGCGTACGGGCCGCCCTTTTCCAGCGCCACGCGATAGGCCGGCCGGGCGTGGATGGTTTCCAGGAACCGGGCGATATGGGGGCGGCCGTCCTTGACGCCGCCGCGCTGGGCGCCGGCTTCGAGGGGGAAACTCATCATGATGTCGGCGGCGCTGAATGCCTGGCCGGCGAACCAGGGAACCTGGGTCAGGACGCTTTCCCAATAGTCGAAGTGGGTCGTCAGTTGCGGGTCGATGAAGCCCTTCAGCGCTCCATTGGCGATACCCCTGACCAGGGGCCTGATCAGGGCCGGAGCGCGGTCGGGCAGGCTCATGAAGATCAGCTTGAGCAGCAGCGGCGACATGGCCGAGCCCTCGGCGTAGTGCAGCCAGTAGGTCCAGGCCAGGCGTTCCGGCGTGCCCGCCGCCGGGCGTAGCTGACCGCCGGCCTTTTCGCACAGGTACTCGATGATCGCCCCGGTCTCGGCCAGAACATAGCCGCCATCGACGACGACCGGGCTCTTGCCGAGCGGATGCACGGCCTTCAGCGAGGGCGGGGCCAGCATGGTCTTGGCGTCACGCTCGTGGTGGACGATCTCGTAGGGCAGGCCGAGTTCCTCCAGCAGCCACAGCACGCGCTGGGAGCGGGAGTTGTTGAGGTGGTGAACGATCAGCATGACGGCTTTCCCTGTGTGCGCGCCAAGCTAAAGCGACGGCGGGGGGGATCAACCTGTCATCTGCGCGGGGTCGCGATAGACACGGGTCTCGACAATGCTGTCGCCGACCCCCGACGGTGACGCGTGACGCGTTGCGACGCCACCGCCCCCAGGCATCCACCCCTGCGTTTTCCGTCAGGCGCCAGACCCTTTCAGGTTTTGATGTACCCATCAAAACCTGATCAAAAAGGTCTGGAATCAAATATTTAGAGCACGTCCGGGCGGCGGAACCGCCTACACTTCCGCCTGACGTGCTCTAGAACTCTTGCCAGTCATCGGAGGCGGCGGCCGGTCGGCCTCCGCCGGCGAAGGCCTGGATGCGGGCGCGCGCCTGCTTGAGGACAGGATTGGGCGCGGAGGCACGGTTGGCCGACGTGGCAAGAGCCGGGCGGGCGGCGGGGCGAGTCCCGACGATCTCCCCGCCGAGGTTGAAGTGGCCGACGGCATGGCTCATGGCCGCCGATTCCTCGCGCAGGGCGTGGCTGGCGGCGGTGCTTTCCTCGACCATGGCGGCGTTCTGCTGCGTCAGCTGGTCCATCTGGTTGATGGCGGTGTTGATCTCCTGGAGGCCGGTTGCCTGTTCCTGGCTGGAGGCCGACATCTCGTTCACCAGGCTGGCGATGCGACCGACCTCGCCGGCGATGCCGTGCAGCGCCTGACCGGTGAGCGCGACGAGGCGCACGCCCTCGCCGACATGCCCGGTGGAGGCGCTGATCAGGGCCTTGATCTCCTTGGCGGCGTCGGCCGAGCGCTGGGCCAGGGCCCGCACTTCCTGGGCGACGACCGCGAAGCCGCGGCCGGCGTCGCCGGCCCGGGCGGCCTCGACCCCGGCATTGAGGGCCAGAAGGTTGGTCTGGAAGGCGATCTCGTCGATCACCCCGATGATCTGTCCGATCTGGCTTGAGGACTCGGAGATCGCGGCCATGGCCGTGGTCGCCTGTTGCACGACCTCGGCCGAGCTATTGGCTGAGCTGGTGGCGTTCTGGACCAGGCCGGCCGCCTCGCGGGAGCCTTCGGCGCTGCGGCGGACCGATGTGGTCAGCTGCTCCATGGCGGCGGCGGTCTCCTCAAGGCCGGCCGCCTGGTTTTCGGTGCGGCGCGACAGGTCGTCGGAGGCCATGGCGATCTGATCGGCGCTGGCGTTCAGCGCCCGGGCAGCCTGCAGCACGGTGGTCAGGGTCTGGCCGAGCGCTTCGACGGCGCCGTTGAAGTGGCTGCGCAGCTGCTCGTATTCCGGCGGGAAGGCGGTCTGAAGGCGAACCGACAGGTCGCGGGCGGCCAGGCGTTCGAGGCCCTTGGCGAGCGCGTTGACCACCGCCTGCTGCGCGGCCTGCGCCGCCGCCCGTTCGGCATTGCCGCGACGTTCCAGATCGGCCGTCTCGGATTGCGCCTCAGCGGCCTTCTGGCTTGCGGCTTCGGCGGCGCCAAGCGCCTGGCGGGCCTCGCTGGCGCGCAGTTCGAGACCGGCGAACAGGGCTTCAAGGTTGCGCGTGGTGGCCAGCAGAACGCCCGCCTCGGCCAGCAGGATGACGGCGTGGAGGATGACGCGGCTGAGGCTGCCTTCACCCGGGAAGACGGCGGACGGAAGGACAAAGTTCAGCAGGAGATGGTGCAGGGCGACCGTCACAGTGCCGACCGCGATGGTTCGCCAGTCGCAGAAGCCGGCCAGCACCGCCAGGGCGGCGAAGTAGGCCATGTGCATGTCGGCCTGCCAGGCGTGGTTCTGGAAGGCGGCGACCAGCAGCGAGACCTGGGCCATCATCAGCACGCCAAGCGTGGCCCGGACGGGCGCCGCCTCGGGCAGGCCGCGCCAGGCGCCGGTCGCCGCGGCGGCGGCGGCGAGGCTGGCCAGCCCCAGCATGATCCAGTCCTCGCCCAGCATCAGCCTCGAGACGATGATGACGGGCAGAAGCAACCACATCAGGCCGACCACAACGGCGGCGGTCTGGCGGCGTTGGCCATGGATGTCGAGGAAGTTCATGCGGGGGCTTTTTCGGCTGGGGCGACGCAGAACGACGCCAGGCGGGAATCGATGAGGAGAAGGGCGCCGGACTCGCGAAGGCGCCGGCCGAGGCCGGGGCGATCAGAGCGAACGACAAGGATTGTGGCGGCGCCGCCGCCGGCCTGCAGCTCGCCGGCCGCGGCGGCCGAGGCAGCGGCCCGAGCCGGGCTCCACCAGGGGGGATAGACGGCGGCCATCGCATCGGGCTGACCGGGTGCGGCGGCGATGGCGCCGACACTGACGGTGCTCAGCGCCAGCACCGCCACCGGCAGGGCCCAGGCGGCGCGGACATCACGGGGACAGTGCGAAGAAGCAGTCATGCTCCAAAGCATCGCCGACTGTAGTTACCAAATCTGCAAAGGCAGACGGACAGGCGAATCAGATGCCCTGAGTTGTCCTCGAATAGTCGATGTCTACGGGTTTATGCGTAGCTCTGCAGGGGCCGGACATCCAGCGCTTCGGTCGGGGCGATGGCGATGGCCTGCGCCGCCGCGGCCGCGCCGGCGGCTGTCGTGTAGTAGGGAATCTTCATCATCAGGGCCGTGCGGCGGATCTCGAAACTGTCGGCCAGGGATTGCTTGCCCTCGGTGGTGTTGATGACCAGCTGGACCTCGCCGTTCTTCATGGCGTCGACGATGTGGGGCCGGCCCTCGAGCACCTTGCGGACGAACTCGACCTCTACACCCTGCTCCTTCAGCCAGGCGCAGGATCCCGCCGTAGCCAGAACACGGAAGCCCGAGACGAGCAGGGTCTTCACCGGCTCCAGGACCATGTCCTTGTCGGCGTCGCGCACCGAGACGAAGGCGCAGCCGGAGCGGGGCAGTTCGACGCCGCCGCCCAGCTGGCTCTTGGCGAAGGCGCGGGCGAAGGCGGGGGCCAGGTCGGTCTCGCCGTCGCGCTTCCAGTCGAGGCCCATGACCTCGCCGGTCGAGCGCATCTCGGGGCCGAGGATGGTGTCGACGCCGGGGAAGCGGGCGAAGGGGAAGACCGCTTCCTTGACGGCGATATGGTCAGGGACGCCCTGCACGAGGCCGAAGCTGGCCAGCGGCACGCCGGCCATCAGCTTGGCGGCGATGGCGGCGACCGGGAAGCCGACGGTCTTGGCCACGAAGGGCACCGTGCGGCTGGCGCGCGGGTTTACTTCGAGGACGTAGATGCGCGGGCTCGGGCCCAGCGGCTCCTCGATGGCGAACTGCACGTTCATCAGGCCGCGCACGTTGAGGGCCAGGGCCATCTCGGTGGTCTGACGCTTCAGCTCCACGATGGTCTCGGGGCGCAGGGAGAAGGGGGGCAGGGAGCAGGCGCTATCGCCCGAGTGCACGCCGGCTTCCTCGATATGCTCCATGACACCGGCGACGAAGACGTCCTTGCCGTCGCAGAGGGCGTCGCCGTCGACCTCGGTGGCGCGGCTCAGGTACTGATCGATCAGCACGGGACTGTCGCCGCTGACCTGCACGGCCGTGGCGATATAGCGTTCCAGCTGGGCGTGGTCGTGGACGATCTCCATGCCGCGTCCGCCCAGGACGTAGGACGGGCGGATGACGACCGGGAAGCCGACCTCGTCGGCGGCGGCGATGGCCTGTTCGGCGCTGCGGGCCAGCGAATTGCGCGGCTGGGCGATGTTCAGGCGGTGCAGCAGCTGCTGGAAGCGCTCGCGGTCCTCGGCCAGGTCGATGGCGTCGGGGCTGGTGCCGAGAATGGGCACGCCGGCCTGTTCCAGCGGGTGGGCCAGCTTGAGCGGCGTCTGGCCGCCGAACTGGACGATGACGCCGAGCAGCGTGCCCTTCGATTGCTCGACGGCGATCAGCTCCAGCACGTCCTCGGCCGTCAGCGGCTCGAAGTAGAGGCGGTCGGAGGTGTCGTAGTCGGTCGAGACGGTCTCGGGGTTGCAGTTGACCATGATCGACTCGACGCCGATCTCCGCCAGCGCAAAGGCGGCGTGGCAGCAGCAGTAGTCGAACTCGATGCCCTGGCCGATGCGGTTGGGACCGCCGCCGAGGATGATGGCCTTCTTGGCGCTTGAGGGATCGGATTCGCAGTCGGGTTCCTGGCCAAGCGCGCCGGTCTCGTAGGTCGAGTACATGTAGGGCGTGGTGGCGGCGAACTCGCCGGCGCAGGTGTCGATGCGCTTGAACACCGGGCGGACGTTCAGCGCGTGACGACGGGCGCGGACCTCCATCTCGGTCATGTCGGTCAGTTTGGCGAGGCGGGCGTCTGAGAAGCCCTTGGCCTTCAGGCGGCGCAGGCCTTGCGCGGCGGGCAGGCCACCGGCCCGGACCAGGCCCTCTTCGCGGACCAGGTCCTGGATCTGACGCAGGAACCAGGGCTCGTAGGAGCAGGCCTGGTTCACTTCCTCGACGGTCAGGCCGTGACGGAAGGCCTGGGCGATCACCAGCAGGCGTTCGGGGGTCGGGTTGCCAAGGGCGCGCAGGACGGCGGCGTGGGCGTTGTCCGGATCGTCGGTCCCGGGGATGTTGATTTCGTCGAGGCCGGTGAGGCCGGTCTCCAGCCCGCGCAGGGCCTTCTGCAGGCTCTCGGCGAAGGTGCGACCGATGGCCATCACCTCGCCCACCGACTTCATGCTGGTGGTCAGGTAGGGCTCGCTGCCCGGGTACTTCTCGAAGGCGAAGCGCGGGATCTTGGTGACGACATAGTCGATGCTGGGTTCGAAACTGGCCGGCATGGCGCCGCCGGTGATGTCGTTGTCCAGCTCGTCGAGGGTGTAGCCGACCGCCAGCTTCGCCGCGATCTTGGCGATCGGGAAGCCGGTGGCCTTGGAGGCCAGGGCCGAGGAGCGCGACACGCGCGGGTTCATCTCGATGACCACCATCCGGCCGTCGGCGGGATTGACCGCGAACTGCACGTTGGAGCCGCCGGTCTCGACGCCGATCTCGCGCAGCACGGCGATCGAGGCCGCCCGCATGCGCTGGTATTCCTTGTCGGTCAGGGTCAGGGCCGGGGCGACGGTGATCGAGTCGCCGGTGTGGACGCCCATCGGGTCGATGTTCTCGATGGAGCAGACGATGATGCAGTTGTCCGCCTTGTCGCGGACGACCTCCATCTCATACTCCTTCCAGCCCAGCACGCTCTCCTCGATGAGGACCTCGGTGGTGGGGGAGAGGTCGAGGCCGCGCTCGACGATCTCGCGGAACTCCTCGACATTGTAGGCGATGCCGCCGCCGGTGCCGGCCAGGGTGAAGCTCGGCCGGATGATGGCCGGCAGTCCGACGAAATCGAGCCCGGCCAGCGCCTCGTCCATGTTGTGGGCGGCGTGGGACTTGGGCGATTCCAGGCCCAGGTCATCCATGGCGTTGCGGAATTTCTGGCGATCCTCGGCCTTGTCGATGACCTCGGCGTTGGCGCCGATCATCTCGACGCCGAACTTTTTCAGAACGCCCATGGCTTCGAGCGACAGGGCGGTGTTCAGCGCCGTCTGGCCGCCCATGGTCGGCAGCAGGGCGTCGGGGCGTTCCTTCTCGATGATCTTGGCGACCATCTCCGGGGTGATCGGCTCGATGTAGGTGGCGTCGGCCACCTCCGGGTCGGTCATGATGGTGGCGGGGTTGGAGTTGACCAGGATGATCCGGTAGCCCTCGGCCCGCAGCGCCTTGCAGGCCTGGACGCCCGAATAGTCGAACTCGCAGGCCTGGCCGATGACGATAGGGCCGGCGCCGATGATCAGGATGGACTTGATGTCGGTACGTTTGGGCATCGGCTACTCGCGCGTCAGAGGGCGGTCGCGCCAATGCGCGCCCGGCCCCCTTGGTTCTTCATTCAGGCTAAGGCGCCCGTTTAGAGGGGGGAGGGGGGGTGCGCAAGCGTTGATCCGCCCCCTGTGTTCGCTCACAAAGGCCGCAGGGAGACAACACCATGAAATCCGCCGCCTTCGCCGCCGTTCTGACCCTCTGCGCAGCCCTGCCGGCGGTCGCCCAGGCCCCCGAGGCTCAGGTTCTGGGGACCTACACCGCCACCAACAGCGGCCAGCCGATTCTCAGCCCCGAGGGGCCTCTGGCCCTGACGGTCAGCCGGGTGACGATTCCCGCCGGCGCCAGCCTGCCGGTGCACAGGCATCCCTATCAGCGTCTGGCCTATGTCGAGTCCGGCGCCCTGACGGTCCGCAACCTCGACACCGGCGGTTCGGTGGATTTCAAGCCCGGCGACACCATCGTCGAGGCGCGGGGCCAATGGCATACGGGCACGGCCTCGACGGCCGGACCGGTGGTTCTGCTGGTCATCGACCAGACGCCTCCGGGGAAGGCGAACACGGAGCGGAAGGAGCCCTGATCGGCCTGCCCGGCTATATCGTCCCGCCGCTGGCGATCGTGATCGACACGAAGGAGAAGATCACCGTCCCGACCAGCATCAACAGGGTGAACACCCCCAGCACCCAGGCCGCCGTCAGCTTGAAGCCGCCGCTCCTGCTGTCGCGGGCCCGCAGGTAGAGCTCCAGCACGGCCAGAGGCAGCAGGTAGCAGCCGAAGGTCCAGATCAGGAAGGCCGTGCCGTTGACGCCCTTCAGGCCAAGGCCCCGGCTGAACAGCATCCAGACCACGAAGCCGACCCGGGTGAACCACTGGGCGTTGGAGACCAGGTAGAGCCGCAGGGCCCAGCGGCGGTGGGCGACGAAGTCCCGTCCGCGCGCCGTGCGGTAGGCCAGGGCCGCGAAAGTCAGGATCAGGATGGCATTGCCGGTGATGGCCCAGCTCGCAATCTCCTGTGGCGCCGGCTTGCGCAGCCAGATCAGGCTGAGGCCCGTCAGGCTGAGCGACACCACCGTGATCAGGAACACCCGGCCGTTCCACCGGTGGAACCTGGGCCAGCGGGCGCGGACCTGCGGCATGACCTGAAGCGCCCCGCCGAAAGCGACCACCCCGGCCAGCAGGGCGTGGGCCCCGAAGGTCAGGTTGCCGATCAGATCGCCGGCCTTGTAGGCGTTGTGCAGCATCCTGTTGCGGGACCAGGCCTCGAAGTCGCCGGTCAGGGTCGAGGGGCCGTAGAAGCCGGCGATGTAGGCCAGGAACAGCCATTGGCCGATCAGGGCGACCGCCAGCCAGACGCCGGCGGTGCGGACGAGGATCTGGTCGGGGGTCAGGCGTTTACGCGGAACAGGGACAGCCAGGGTCAAACGGGGATCCTCCAATCCCCGGAAATCTATCGATCGGCCGGCGCTGGCCCATGACGCCCCGTCTCAAAAACATGACCGCAGGGTTCACCGTCGGCGGTGGGCAAAGGTCGCCGCGGAGACAGGTCTACAGGTGGCCTTTTGGCGGTCAGGCCAGGAAACGCGGAAAGCCGGTGCGACCCCTCATCCGTCGGCTTCACCGACACCTTCTCCCTCAAGGGGAGAAGGGAGTCCTGAGGCCGGTCACTGAGGCCTTTGCTACTTCGCCTGGTCCATCAGGCCGGCGAAACGCTCGAACAGATAGAGGCTGTCGGTCGGACCCGGCGAGGCTTCCGGGTGGTGCTGGACGCTGAACACCGGCTTGCCGGTGAGGGCGAGGCCGGCGTTGGTGCCGTCGAACAGGGAGACGTGGGTCTCGGTGACGGCGGCCGGCAGGCTGTCGCGGTCGACGGTGAAGCCGTGGTTCATCGAGACGATCTCGACCTTGCCGGTGGTCAGGTCCTTGACCGGGTGGTTGGCCCCGTGGTGGCCCTGTTCCATCTTCACCGTGCTGGCGCCCAGCGCCCGGGCCAGCATCTGGTGGCCGAGGCAGATGCCGAACACCGGCGTGCCGCTGTTCACCAGCTTTTTGATCTCGGGCACGGCGTAGAGGCCGGTCGCCGCCGGATCGCCAGGGCCGTTGGACAGCAGGACGCCGTCCGGCTTGCGGGCCAGGATGTCCTCGGCGCTGGTGTCGGCCGGCACCACGGTGGCGCGGGCGCCGATCGAGGCGAGGGAGCGCAGGATGTTGCGCTTGACGCCGTAGTCGATGACCACGACCTCGTACTTCGGGGTCTCGAGCCTGTCGTAGCCGCCTTCCCAGTCCCAGCGGGTCTCGTCCCAGGTGAAGGTCTGGCGGGTGGTGGCGTCCTTGGCGAGGTCGAGGCCTTCGAGGCCGGACCAGGCGGCGGCCTTGGCCTGCAGCGCGGGAAGGTCGAAGTCGCCGGTCGGGCTGTGGGCGATGACGGCGTGCGGCATGCCCTTTTCGCGGATCAGCTTGGTCAGGCTGCGGGTGTCGACCCCGGCCAGGCCGATGACGCCGCGCCGGGCCATCCAGTCGTTCAGGGTGGCGTTGGAGCGCCAGTTGGCGGGTTCGGTCGGCGCATCGCGGAAGATGGCCCCGCGGGCGGCGGTCTCGGACGCGCCGCTAATCTGTTCCAGGTCTTCGCTGTTGGTGCCGGTGTTGCCCATGTGGGGGAAGGTGAAGGCGACGATCTGGGCCATGTAGGAGGGATCGGTGAGGATCTCCTGGTAACCGGTCATGGCGGTGTTGAAGCAGACCTCGCCGACCGCGTCGCCGACCGCCCCGACCCCTAGCCCCTGCAGGACCGTGCCGTCGGCCAGAACCAGAACGCCGGTGACGCCGGGAAGAAGGTCGGTCATGGCGAAGGCTCTTTCGGGTGGGTGGACAAACGGGCGCGTTGGTAGTGAGTCGCACCCGCTGGGTCAAACGCTATCGGAGGGCGGTATGCTCCAACTTCGGCCAAACTGCGAATGCTGTGATCGTGATCTGGCCCCGGACGCGGCCGGGGCGATGATCTGCACGTTTGAATGCACCTTCTGCGCGGGGTGCGGAGCGGACCGGTTCGGCGGGGTCTGTCCCAATTGCGGAGGCGGCCTGGTGGCGCGGCCGGTGAGGCCGACGGCCTTGCTGGCGAAGTATCCGGGGTCGACCGAACGGGTTCTCAAACGTTACGGCGACAGCGGTTAGCCCATCGGCCTACCCCATGGTAAGACCCCGCTCCCAAGGCGGCGGTGATGCCGCAGATGACGACGTAGCGTTGAATAGAGGTGACGATGAGCAAGGTTCTGGTGATCGGGGCAGGCGGCGTGGGCTCGGTAGCGGTCCACAAGATGGCGATGAACAGCGACATCTTCTCTCACATTACCCTGGCCAGCCGGACCAAGGCCAAGTGCGACGCGATCGCCGATTCGGTGAAGCAGCGCACCGGCGTGACCATCGACACCGCGCAGATCGATGCCGACGATGTCGCCGCGACCACTGCCCTGATCAAGGCCGTCCAGCCCGCGCTTGTGGTCAATCTGGCGCTGCCCTACCAGGACCTCAACATCATGGACGCCTGCCTGGCGGCCGGGACCAACTACCTCGACACCGCCAACTACGAGCCGCGTGACGAGGCGAAGTTCGAATACAGCTGGCAGTGGGCCTATCAGGACCGCTTCCGGGAGGCCGGGCTGATGGCCCTGTTGGGTTCAGGCTTCGACCCGGGCGTGACCTCGGTGTTCACCACCTATACCAAAAAGCACCTGCTGGACCGGATCGACACGCTCGACATCCTGGACTGCAACGGCGGCGACACCGGACTGCCCTTCGCGACCAACTTCAATCCCGAGATCAACCTGCGCGAGGTGACCGCGCCGTCGCGGCACTGGGAGAATGGCGCCTGGGTCGAGGGCCCCGCCCTGGCCCACAAGCAGGTCTTCGATTTCGATCAGGTCGGGCCGAAGAACATGTACCTCATGTACCATGAGGAACTGGAATCCCTGGTCAAATTCCTTCCTGAAATCAAACGCATACGGTTCTGGATGACCTTCGGCGACTCCTACCTCAAGCATCTGGACGTGCTGGAAAACGTCGGCATGACCCGCATCGACCCGGTGATGTTCGAGGGCCGGGAGATCATTCCGATCCAGTTCCTGAAGGCCTTGCTGCCGGAGCCCGCCTCGCTGGGTCCGCTGACCAAGGGCAAGACCAACATCGGCACGATCGCGACCGGGTCGAAGGATGGCGCGGCCCGGACGGTCTACGTCAACAATGTCTGCGACCACGAGGAAGCCTACGCCGAGACCGGCAACCAGGCGGTCAGCTACACCACCGGCGTTCCGGCGATGATCGGCGCGGCCCTGATGCTGACCGGTCAATGGAAGGGCGAGGGGGTGTTCAACATGGAGCAGCTCGACCCCGATCCCTTCATGGACATGCTGAACCGGCATGGCCTGCCGTGGAAGGTCCGCGATCTCGACGCCCCCCTGGCCTTCTGATCGGGCGACCACAGATGGAAACCAGAGCCGGTGGTCCCGGCGCCTTCGCCGGCTTTGATCTGGGCAGGACGCCGTCGCCCTGCTTCGTCGTCGACGAGGTGGCGGTGCGGCGCAATCTCGCCATCCTCAAGGATGTGCGAGACCGGTCCGGCGCGCAGGTGCTGCTGGCGCTGAAGGCCTTTTCGATGTGGTCGCTGGCCGGAGTGGTGGGCGAATATCTGGACGGGACCTGCGCGTCCGGCCTTTGGGAGGCGCGGCTGGCGCGCGAGCATTATCGCGGCGAGCTGACCACCTATTCGCCGGCCTACCGCCGGGAGGACCTGCCCGAGATCCTGAAGCTGTCGGATGCGGTGATCTTCAACTCGCCCGACCAGATCGCCCGCTTCGCCGACCTGATCGCCGCCGCCCGCGCCGACGGCGAGGTGTTCGACATCGGTCTGCGGCTCAATCCTGAATGCAGCCAGGGCGAGGTTGCGAAGTATGATCCGTGCCAGGCGGGCTCCCGCCTGGGCTTTCCAGTCTCGCAGCTGCGTCCCGAACATCTGGTCGGCGTCGATGGCCTGCATATCCATGCCCTGTGCGAACAGGACTTCGAACCGCTGCGCCGCATCTGGGACGCGGTCGAGCCGCGCCTGGCGGGCCTGACCGCGGGTCTGAAATGGCTCAACCTCGGCGGCGGCCACCACATCACCCGCGCCGACTACCAGCGCGAGGAGCTGATCGCCCTGCTGCGCCAGATCGCCGAGCGGCATGGCCTGCAGGTGCTGATCGAGCCGGGCGAGGCCATCGCCCTGGACGCCGGCATCCTGGTCGGGGAGATCCTCGACACCTTCGACAACGGCATGCCGGTCGCGGTCATGGACATCTCGGCCACCTGTCACATGCCCGACGTCATCGAGGCGCCTTACCGGCCGGCCCTGCTCGGCGAAGTCGAGGGCGGTGTCACGGTGCGGATCGGCGGCCCATCCTGCCTGGCCGGCGATGTCATCGGCGACTACCGGTTCGCGGCGCGCCCGGAGGCGGGAACCCGGATCGCCTTCCTCGATCAGGCCCACTACTCGATGGTCAAGACCAACACCTTCAACGGCGTGCCACTCCCCTCCATCGCGCTGTGGAACAGCGACACCGACGCCCTGAGGATTGTCCGGTGGTTCGACTATACCGATTTCCGCGACCGGCTTTCCTGAGGGCCGCTCTAGCGTCTTTGTGGTCGCGCGTTTGATCCGATAACCGGTTCCCACTTATCGGAACGCGCTCTAGAACCCCGGCCATGCGCATCACCACGGTCGGCCTCGATGCCGACGACACCCTCTGGCACAACGAGACCCTGTTCCGCCTGACTCACGCGCGGTTCGTGGCCCTGCTGGAACCGCACGCCGATGAGGCGACGCTGGAGAGCCGGCTGGCCGAGGCCGAGCAGCGGAATCTGCGGCTCTATGGCTACGGGGTGAAGGGCTTCACCCTGTCGATGATCGAGACGGCGATCGAGATCACCGACGGCGATGTGCCGACCCGGGTCATCCGCGAGATCCTCGCCGCCGGCCGCGAGATGCTGAGCGAGCCGGTCGAGCCGTTGCCGGGGGTGGAGATCGCCCTGGCGCAGCTGTCGGAGCGATACCGGCTGGTGCTGATCACCAAGGGCGACCTGCTGCACCAGGAACAGAAGCTGGCGGCCTCCGGGCTGGGCGATCTGTTCGCCGCCGTCGAGATCGTCAGCGAGAAGGATCGCGGCACCTATGAGCGGGTGTTCGCGCGGCATGGGGCCGGCGCGGAAAAGTCATGCATGGCCGGCAACTCGGTGAAGTCCGACATCATCCCGGCGCTGGAGGCCGGCGCCTGGGCGGCGCTGATTCCCTATCCGCTGGTCTGGGCGCATGAGGCGGCGATGGCGCCGCATGAGCATTCCCGCTACCGCGAACTGGCCAGTCTGGCCGAGTTGCCAGGCTGGCTGGCGGAGATCGGCTAGGGCTGTAAGCTGGCCTCCGTTCGCTGGAGGCCTGACGTGAAACGCCTGATCCCCTTTGCCGCCCTGCTGCTGCTGTCCTGCGCCTCGCCGCAACTTCCGCCGCCGCCGGCGACCAGCACGGCCTACGATATCGTCCTGCGTGGCGGGACCATCTACGACGGCTCGGGCGGGCAGCCGTTCAAGGGTGACGTGGCCATCCTGCGCGGGCGGATCGTCAACGTCGGCAAGTTCCCGGGGCGAGGGACCAAAGAGATCGATGTCGCCGGCAAGGCGGTGGCGCCGGGCTTCATCAACATGCTCAGCTGGGCCAACGAGAGCCTGATGGCCGACGGGCGGGGCCTGTCGGATCTCAAGCAGGGCGTCACTCTGGAAGTCATGGGCGAAGGCTCGTCGATGGGGCCCTGGAACGCGGAGATGATCGCCCAGGAGACCGCGCGTCAGGGCGACGTCAAATACCCGATCACCTGGACCACTTTGGGCGGCTACCTCGAAACCCTGGAGAAGAAGGGCGTCGGGCCCAACGTCGCCTCGATGATCGTGGCCGAGACGGCGCGGACCTATGTGCTGGGCGAGGGCGACGTCGATCCGACGGCGGCGCAGCTGGTCGCCATGCGGGGCCTCGTCGTCCAGGCCATGGAGGAAGGGGCGCTGGGCGTCGGGACCTCGCTGATCTACGCCCCCGGCGGCTATGCCGAGACCGACGAGCTGGTCGGGCTGGCCACCGAGGCCGGCCGTTGCGGCGGCATCTATGTCAGCCACATGCGCTATGAGAGCGACCGGCTGCTCGACGGCGTCGATGAGCTGATCGAGATCTCGCGGCGCTCCGGCGCGCCGGGCGAGATCTGGCACCTGAAGGCGGCCGGCAAGGACAACTGGGGCAAGCTGGACGACGCCATCGCCCGCATCGAAGCGGCCCGCGCCTCGGGCCTGCGCATCAGCGCCAACATGTACACCTACACGGCCGGCTCGACCGGTTTCGACGCCGCCATGCCGCCCTGGGTGCAGGCCGGCGGGCGGGAGGCCTGGATCGCCCGGCTGAAGGACCCGGCCACCCGGGCCAGGGTGATTGCCGAGATCCGCGATCCGAAGGGCGGCTATGAGAACCTCTATCGCCACGCCGGGGCCGAGGGGACGATCATGGTCGGCTTCCGCACCGAGGCGCTCAAGTCCCTGACGGGACGCACCCTGGCCGACTATGCGAAGGAGAAGGGCGTCTCGCCCGAGGACGCTATGATCGACCTGGTGATCGCCGACGGCAGCCGGGTGCAGGTGGTCTATTTTCTGATGAGCGAGGCCAATGTGAAGCGGCAGGTCGGGCTGCCGTGGATGAGTTTCGGCTCCGACGCCGCCGCCCTGGCGCCGGAGGGGGTGTTCCTGAAGTCCTCGACCCACCCCCGCGCCTACGGCAACTTCGCACGGGTGCTGGGCAAGTATGTGCGCGACGAGAAGGCGGCCACCCTGCCGGACGCCATCCGCCGCCTCAGCGCCATGCCGGCCGAGAATCTCGGCCTGCGGGACCGGGGCCGGATCGCCAAAACCTATCACGCCGACGTGGTGGTCTTCGACCCGGCGACCATCGGCGACCACGCCACCTACTATAACCCCAGGCAGTTCGCGTCCGGCGTCAGCGAGGTGATCGTCAACGGCGTGCTGTCGATCGAGAAGGGCGAGCCGACCGGCCAGCTGGGCGGTCAGTTCGTGCGGGGACGGGCCTGGACCGGCTGGTCGGACGGCGGGTGTCGGGCGTCGGCGAAGGACTGGCGCTGGTAGTCAGAGCGTCCCGGTCCAGACCACGACGATCCAGGCGCTGAAGACCAGGGCGAGGACGGCGATGGCCCGGGCCGCAAGGCGTTTTCCGGGGCTGGCGATGGCCCTGGCTTCGCGGATGAGCGCCAGGGCGGCCAGGCCGTAGACCAGCATGAACATGGCCACCGACAGGCCGATGATGAAGTTGAACTGGGCGCTGAGCGCCGGGGAGATGGTCACGAAGGCGGTCAGGGTCATCAGCACGCCGGTCAAAATCAGGCCCCGGCGGGGGGTGACCTCCGGGTCGGACTCGGAGAGGAATTTGGGCAGGTAGCCCGCCGCCGCGCCGGCCCGGCCGGTCTCGGCGGTGACCAGGATCCAGCCGCCAAGCGTGCCCATGGCCTTTACCGCCGCGCAGCCGGCGATGACCGCCCCGGCGATTGGCCCGGCCAGTCGGGTGACGACATCGGCGAAGGGGGCCGAGGAGGCTTTCAGCTCGGCCGGGGTCAGCACCCCCTGCACGGCGACGCAGGCCAAGATGTAGACGAGGGCGGCCAGGCCGACGCCGAGCAGGGCGGCGCGGGGCAGGTCGCGGGCCGGGTCGCGCACCTTGGCGGCGACGGCGTTGGCGCTTTCGAGGCCGAGGAAGGCCCAGAAGACCAGCACTACGGTCGGCGGCAGGGTCTGGGTCAGGGGTCTGGCGGAGGGGTTCCAGGCGGCCGTGAAGAGTTCGGGGTTGAAGTGGAGAAGGCCCAGCACCGTGGCGGCCAGCACCGGGATTAGGCCCAGCACCAGGCTGACGCCGCCGAACCCGGCGACGCCCCGCGCGCCCAACATGTTGAGGCCCACGAACAGCCACATGATGACCAGCAGGCCGACCAGCGTCATACCGCCCAGCACCGGGAACAGGCTGGCCAGATAGCCCAGCGCCGCCAGGGCGATGGCCACATTGCCGGCCCAGCCACTGACCCAGTAGGCGGCCCAGGCCACCGGTCCGGTGGCCTGGTGCAGGGCCAGGCGGGGGTAGTCGAGCACCCCGTCGGCGTCGGGGCGCAACCGGCCGAGGATGGCGAAGACCCCGGCGATGGCGAGGGCGCCGCCGGCGGCGATGATCCAGGCCAGAAGGCTGGAGCTGCCGACATCGGCCAGCGAAGCGGGCAGCAGGTAGAGCCCCGAGCCGATCATGTTGCCGGCGACGAGAAGGGCGGCGAGGGCTGGGCCCATTCGGCGTGCGGGGGTCATGGGGCGAGTTCCGCATGGGGCGTGACGGCGGTCAACAGGCCTGGCCGGCGGGCGCGGGTCTATCGAAGCGGGCTACGATTATACCCGATGTTCTGCGGGGAAGCCGAAAGCTTGCGGCTATCTCTCTGATTCCATGTGCCTTCGGTGTTGGTCGAGGGTCAGTGGATGTAGCCCGGGCCGTAGGTCGGGCTGTAGGTCGACTGTCACCGAATGTGGGCCGGTTTGCGCCCTGGGCGACCTACAGGAAGGGGACGTCTCACGGTCCGCCCGAAATGATGGAAACCTATATGTCTAGACATATTCATCCGGGAGGTGGGCGCACCTCAACTCTCCCCCGCGACGCGGGGGGAGAGTTACGTTTTTCGCTTTTGGCCATGTCACGGGCGTGGCGGCCCTCTCGTCTTCATCGAAACGGAGCCGATGATGACCTGCTGGATCGCTGCAATCCTGGCCCTGCTGATGGCGGCCAACGGGCTGTTCATGCTGGGCCATCTCTCGGCAGGCTGAGGTGGGCGCAGGCCAGGGCGGCGAGGGCGAGAATGGGGCTCAAGGCCAGCACGGCGGAAAGCCCGATGAGGCTGGTGACGGCCATGGCGGCCACGGGGCCGAGCGCCGCCGCCAGGAACTGGGCTGCCGGACTGACCGCACCGGCCCGGCGGCTGGGGTCGGCGCCGTGCAGGACCCCGAACAGGCTGGCCCCCAGCAGCAGGGCGGCGAAGGCCAGCAGGCCGAAGGCGGCGACGAACAGGGGCGCGGGCGGCCGGGCGGCGATGACGGCGCAGACGAGGAGGAGGCTGGCGACGACGACGGCGAACAGCCGGCGCAGGCTGAGGCGTCCGGCAAGCGAGACCGCCGCCATGGCGCCGAGCATCTGGGCGCCGAGGGTGGTCAGCACGACCAGGCCGCTGACCGCCCCCAGCCCCTGGGCGGCGGCGAGATCGGTCATCCTGAACCACAGGGCGGCGTTGGCGGCGAAGTAGAGGAAGAGGGCGGCAAGGCCAAGCAGGCCGCGCCGATCAGGCGCGCGCTTTGAGGCCTGGGCGAGGTCCTCCATGGCGGGGGCGAGGAGGGGGGCGACCAGCAGGCAGAGGCCGGAGAGGCCGGCGGCGAACATCACCCCGCCCATGGGCCCCAGCGCGTTGGCGAGGGCGGCGGCGAACACCTGTCCCGCCGACTGGATGAGGAAGAAGGCGGCCGCCCAGGGCTCGGGTCTGGCCTGGCGTGCGATCATGCCGACGGTGATCCAGACCAGCACCCCGCCGGCCAGGCCGCCGACGCCGCGCAGGGCGAAGACCTGGCCGTCGCGGGCGACAAGGGCGGCGAGACCGGCGAGGACGCAGACTGTCGCCGCGCCGGCGGCCCAGAGGTTCAGTCGCCGGGGCTTCAGCAGGAGGGCGCAGAGGGCGACGCTGAGCGCCATGGCCAGCAGTTCGACGATGGCGACCGGATGGACGAGGCCGGCTTGCAGCCGCCCGGAATCGGCTAACGCGCTGAGCAACAGCGGCTGCAGGCCGGTGACGATCATCGCCAGCGAGCCCAGCGCCAGGGCGGCGAGGGCGGGGCGGCGATCGCTGACGGCGGCGTCCATGGCGGTCATGTCGCCAGCCTAGCCGCCAATCCTTCCCAAGGCCCGAACGTCAGGGGGCGGTCGGCGCGCCGGGGATCTGCAGCCCGTAGATATAGCTGTCCTTGCCGCAGTCGGTGGCCACGCCATTCATCCACCGCGCGGGCTTCAGCCGCGCCAGGAGGTCGGGCCAAGCGGCCAGGGACTGGCGGATCGGCGTCATGTCCATGGCTGGCACGAAGCGGCCCTCGCCGCCCATGGCGATCGTACCGCCCCAGATCGCCTCGCCCGCGGCGATGTCGAAAGCCGGCGCGCCAAGGCAAAGGCTGACCGACGACTGCAGCGTCAGCATCGAACGCAGGCGTTCCATCCGCCAGCGTCCGGTCGGGACCCGGAAGACGTAGATCGCCTCGTCGGACTTGTTCCACATCGACTTGCTGGGCCGGTGGATGGCGATGCGACTGCCCGTGAACGACATTTTCGGATCGTCGAGATTGAAATGCAGCCCAGTGAAATCCGACCCCGGACCGTCGATGACGCGAAAGACGATCAAGGTCTCGTCGGGGCCCAGGGTTCCGAAGTCCGCCTGGGCAACGGTCTCGGTGATGATGCCCGCCTGGACCAGCCGGAAATAGTCCGGGCGCCAGACGCGGGCGCGGCCGGGGTCCGGCATCTCGCCGACGGCGGTGATGCTGAGCGACAGGGGACCGCCGACTCCGGGCCGGCCGTCGATCCTGGTCGCCAGACGGGCCAGATCGTTCTCGAAGCGGCGCACGAGGGCGCCGTGGGGCGCACCGCCCATCCAGCCGGCCAGCGTCGCATGCTGTTCGTCCCGGGGACGTTTGACCAGGTCTGCGCCTTCGCCAGCGTCGACCTGGATCACGGACCAACCCCGGACAACCATGCAGTTTTCGACATTGGCGGCGTCGGCGTCGCTGTTGACCCCTCTGGCGATGGCCCCGGTCAGGCCCTGGATGATGGCCTTGTCGATGTACTCGCCAAGGGAATTTCCCATCGCGCCCATGGAGTGGGGATCGGTCTGGGCGGCGCGGCCTGCCTGCAGGACGCAGCTCTTCACCGCCGCGTCGTGCGCCGCCATGTCGGCGCCGTCGCGATTGAAATAGGTGTAGCCCTTGCTGGCCCTGGTCAGGTCGCCTTGGGCAGCGAGCGCCGGCGTGGCCAGGACAGCAAGGCCGGCGGCCAGCAACAGCAAGCGGCGCATGATCGATCCCCCGGAAGCAGGCCCCCAGGGTAGGGCGAGCCGGCGCCGCGCCGCAACAGGGCGAACGGCGCCATTTTCCGCCAGGCCTCCCTTGTCCGGTCCACCGACCCGGGTCTAGCCTCCCTGCGTCCGGGGAGACCGGGCATCACATCAGCGCTGAGGGAGCCTCATGCCGCGCCATGATTTCATCGCCTTCATCGGGCGGTTCGAACCCTTCCATCTTGGTCACTACGCCGTCCTGCGCCGGGCCCTGGCCCTGGCCGACCGCGCCATCGTTCTGATCGGCTCGGCCGACGCGCCGCGCAGCGCGCGCAATCCGTGGACCTTTTCGGAGCGGGCGGTGATGATCCGCGCGGCCATGGGAGAGGACGCCGCCCGGCTGACCATCCGGCCGCTGATCGACCACCTCTACAACGAGACCGCCTGGGTCGGTGAGGTGCAGGCCCAGGTCGCCGCCGCCATTGCCGAGAGCGGTCACGAGGGGCCGGCGACGGTCGGGCTGATCGGGCACGAGAAGGACGCCTCGAGCGACTACCTGCGCGCCTTCCCGCAGTGGGATCTGGTCGATGTCGATCAGGTCGCGATGCCTTCGGCGACCGAGCTGCGGCAGCATTTCTTCGCCGACGACGCGGGCGGCGCCAACCTGCTGGAAGCCAATGTGCCAAAGGCGGTGTTCGAGACCCTGCAGGCCTTCCGCCGCACCGCCGCCTTCAGCCAGACGGCGGACGAATGGCGGCATGTCGTCGACTACAGGAAGATCTGGGAGGCGGCGCCCTATCCGCCGACCTTCGTCACCGCCGACGCGGTGGTGGTGCATTCGGGCCATGTGCTGCTGATCAAGCGGCGCTCGCAGCCGGGCAAGGGACTGTGGGCGCTGCCTGGCGGGTTCGTGAACCAGGACGAGACCCTGCTGGCCGCCGCGATCCGCGAGCTGCGCGAGGAGACGCGGCTGAAACTGCCGGAGCCGGTGTTGCGCGGGGGCCTGAAGGGCCAGGCGGTGTTCGACGATCCCGACCGTTCGATGCGGGGGCGGACCATCACCCACGCCTTCCATTTCGACTTCCCGACCGGGCCGTTGCCGGCGGTGCGGGGATCGGACGATGCGGCGCGGGCGAAGTGGTTGCCGGTGGCCGAGGTGATGGGGATGCGCGGCCAGCTGTTCGAGGACCACTATTTCATCCTCGAACGCTTCCTCGGGGCCGGCTGAGGGGGGCGCGCTCCCTCAGTTCAGGCCTTCTTGACGAACTCGGTGCGCAGCACGAGGTCGCGGACCTTTTCGGCGCGGCATTCGATCTCGGCCGGGTCGTCGGTCAGGCGGATGCCCTTGATCAGCGTGCCGCGCTTGATCGTTACCCCGCCCGAGCCCTTCACCTTGAGGTCCTTGACCAGGATGACGTTGTCCCCGTCGGCGAGGAGGGTTCCGTTGCTGTCACGTACGTCCATGATGCGGCTGTAGAGCGGCCCGGGCTGTTTGCCTAGTGCCAGCCCTGGCCGCCGGCCTCAAGCGCCGCCGGGTTCATCGGCCGGGCGACGAGGCCGGTCTGGGTCAGCCAGACCTCGTAGCGGGCGCCGTTGGCCATCGGCATGAAGGCGCCGCCGCCGTAGAAGCTGTCGACCATCGGGGCGTAGCGCTTCGACTTGCGGGCCATGGTCCACATGTCGATGTTGCCGGGCTCGGGGCCGAGGTCATAGACGCTGCGCGGGGCGCTGAGCTCGTCGGCGGTGCTTTCGTAGCGGCCGGACAGACGGTCGAGGCGGTACTGGGTGTCGAGGCCCAGGACGTTGGCCCAGGGTTTCCATTTCAGGAGACGGGCCTCGATGCGCCACTGGTCGCCGTGGACCTGGTAGCGCTTGACCGAGCCGCCCGGCTCGGTGGCGGTGGCCGGGGTGGTCAGGGTGGCCTCGAACAGCTGGGGCCCAAGCTGGCGGGTCTCGATGGTGGCGACGGGGCGCTCGTAGGTCAGGCGCTGGTAGGTCTGCACATCCAGCCCGGCCAGGGCGACCACGGCGCCGGCCGCCAGCAGGGCGCCGCCGACCGCTGTCCCGAAGAAGCCGCCGACAAGGCGACCGCTGAAGAAGCCGCCGAGGCCGCGCAACAGCACGATCGAACCCAGCAGCGCCGAGGTCGCCGGCAGAATCCACCACCACCAAACCATGAGACGAACTCCCTTGCCCCCGGACGGGACGCCCGAAGGTTAACAAGACCACAGGTCTCCAATGCACGCCAGCGGGGAAGGCTCCACGGTTGAATTGGCTCCGGATGGAGCGCTATTGGACCCATGCGTTTCGACGACCGCTTCCTGGAAGAGATCAAGTCGCGCGTCCGGTTGTCGGACGTGATCGGCAAGACCGTGAAGCTGAAGCGTCAGGGCCGGGAATTCGTCGGCCTCTCGCCGTTCACCAAGGAGCGGTCGCCCAGCTTCTTCGTCAACGACGACAAGGGTTTTTACCACGACTTCAGCTCCGGCAAGCATGGCGACCTGATCAGCCTTTTCCAGGAGACCGAGCGGCTCAGCTTCATGGAGGCGGTCGAGCGGCTGGCCTCCGAGGCCGGGGTGCCCCTGCCGGCGCCGGACCCGCAGGCGGCCGAGCAGGAAAGGAAGCGCCAGGGGCTGACCGACTGGATGGACCTGGCCGCGGCCTGGTTCGAGGGCGAGCTGCGGCGGCCGGGGGGGCGGGAGGCGCGGGCCTACCTGGAACGGCGCGGGCTGCCCGACACCGAGTGGAAGCGGTTCGGGCTGGGCTTTGCGCCGGAGAGCCGCACGGCGCTGAAGGACTATCTGATCGCCAAGGGCGCCAAGCCGGCCGAGCTGGACGAGGCCGGTCTGCTGATCGCGCCGGAGGAGGGTGGTTCGCCCTACGACCGGTTCCGCAACCGGATCATCTTTCCCATCGCGGATGCCCGTGGACGGGTGGTGTCGTTCGGCGGCCGGGCGCTCGATCCCAATGCGCGGGCCAAGTACCTCAACGGTCCGGAGACCAGCCTCTTTCACAAGGGGCGGCTGCTGTACGGCCTGCCCGAGGCGCGCAAGCTGATGCACAGCGGCGGGGCCGATGCGCCGCTGGTGGTGGTCGAGGGCTATATGGACGCCATCGCCTGTCAGCGGGCGGGGATCGCGGCGGTGGCGCCGCTGGGCACGGCGCTGACCGAGGACCAGATGGAGGTGCTGTGGCGGCTGCACCCCGAGCCGACCCTGAGCTTCGACGGCGACGCGGCCGGGCGGCGGGCGGCCAACAGCGCCATGGACCGGGCCCTGCCGCTGATCAAGCCGGGCAAGAGTTTCCGCTTCGCCATCGTGGTCGGCGGCAAGGACCCCGACGACGTGCTGCGCGAGCAGGGGCCGGCGGCGCTGAAGAGCCAGCTGACGGACACCACGCCGTTCGTGGAGCAGCTGTTCCACCGGGAGCGGGACCTGGAGCCGCTGGATACGCCCGAGCGCAAGGCGGGGCTGAAGGTGCGGCTGCGCAAGCTGGCGGCGACCATCGCCGATCCGGATCTGGCGCAGGCCTATCGCGAGGATCTGCTGGGCCGATACGAGCAGCTGATGCCGGGCGGGGCGCAGAAGTTCGAGGTCGGAGCGGCGGCGCGGGTCATGGCCCGCCAACGCTGGGACGGGAAGAAGGGCGGCAGGTACGGCGGCGGTCCGATCGGGCCGAACGCCGAGACGACCGAGCAGGTGCGCCGCATGCGCAGCCAGCCCCGGCCGTTGTCGGCGGCCCTGGCCTATGCGGCGCTGCAGGACCCGCATGTGCTGGACGACAAGGTCGAGCAACTGTCGGCGCGGGGGTTCCTGGATGACCGGCTGAGCGCGCTGGCGGACGAGCTGGTCGAGTTCCGGTTCGAGAGCGACGCGGTCGATGCGGTGTCGGTGCGGCGCCGGCTTGAGGCGCGGGGTTTCGGCGAGGATGTGTTCCAGCAACTGGCCCGCACCGCCAAGGCGGCCGGGGCGGCCTTCCTGACCGTCGATATGGATCCGGTGACGGCCCGGCGGCTGTGGTCGCTGGCCTTCGACCTGCTGGTCAAGCTGGAGACGCTGGAGCGGGCGGTCGAGGGCGCCAAGCAGGACCTGGAGCGCGACAACGACAGCTCGACCCTGATCCGGCTGAAGACCGAGCGCGACCTGTTGAAGCGGCTGGTCGACAGCGGGGCCTGGAGCGATGAGGCCGAGGCGGCGCCCTGGTTGAACTGAGGGGCTTCGCCCTCCCTCCCCATAAAGGGGAGGGAGCGACGGTGAGGGTTGCGGATCAGTCGAAGACGATGACCGAGCGGGCCAGTTCGCCGCGCTTGAGTTCCTCGAAGGCCTCGTTGACCTGGTCCAGCTTGATGCGGCGGCTGATCATCTGGTCGAGCTTCAGCTTGCCCGACATGTAGAAGGCGACGAAGCGGGGCATGTCGACCGGGAAGCGGTTGGAGCCCATCAGGCTGCCCTGGATGCGCTTTTCAGCGAGGAAGTCGGCGCCGTGCAGTTCGATGTTCACGCCGATCGGGATCATGCCGATGACGTTGGCGGTGCCGCCGCGGGCCAGCATCTTGAAGGCCTGTTCGGTGGTCGCCTTCAGGCCGATGGCCTCGAAGCTGTGGTCGACGCCGCCGCCGGTCATTTCCAGGACCTGGGCGACGGGGTTGCCCTGGCTGGCGTCGACGACGTCAGTGGCGCCGAATTCCTTGGCCAGGTTCAGCTTGGAGCCATGCATGTCGATGGCGATGATGCGGCCGGCGCCGGCGATGGCCGCGCCGTTGACCGCCGCCAGGCCGACGCCGCCG
>Ga0164290_1000701_pt1 | contig 90174 bp, 94 predicted proteins | sample Micstemetagenome_FD_108782 | JGI IMG/M metagenome (GOLD analysis project Ga0164290, IMG submission 108782) | Contaminated culture microbial community from soil near Moab, Utah, USA - Microcoleus steenstrupii SON62 (Illumina Assembly) | ecosystem: Environmental > Terrestrial > Soil > Soil crust... | reverse complement strand
GACCAACGCCAAACCATAGTGCGAATAGATACCAACGATCAGGTGCTTTACCTGCGCGCGATCAAATCGGAACGCTGCGCGGCATCAGATCGCAATACATGCGCGCGATCGTCGGAATCCGCAGTGTGCAGTCTGCGCATCAGTGCTGCGAGCTCTGGCGGGCATATCTGAGCCGGTTTCGAATTGAGCCTTGTCTCGATATCCTTGACGCGGAATGTGACGAGCATCTTTGCCTCCTGTCGCTGCTCGTCTCCTCCATCCCCCTCTTCTTTCTCACTACCTGAGCTGGTGGCAGAATGCCGCCAGGTGGTTCTGGTTCACCCCAAGGATGGCTGGTCGACCCATTGTCCGGGTGTGGCAGTTAGTGCGGCAGCGATGCCCGCAAGATGCAAAGCATCGAGCATGGGCAAGGCGCGCCGAGCCAAGGCACAAGCGCGCCTGATAAACTCAGGGGATCGCGATGCTCGCGTCAGCGGGCGAAGGGGGTTCGATGCCCCCAGAGCCCGCCCCTTGCGCAAAAGAAGAGCGGAAGGCCCCGGGATAAGCCGGAGCCTTCCGAAGAGCGCTCACGCAAAGTTGCGCGACCGAACCTGCGCCTGATCACTGATCCGGCGGATGTGCAGCGGCACGCCTGCCTGACGGAGGCGCTGTGCAAGGTTGGACTGGATGCCCGACCCTTCACCGATGATCGCTTCAACAGGGTTCAGCTTAACGATGCTCTCGTTGCGCAGGAACGGAGCCCGGTTGCCGTGGCGCTGATCGGGGACGAACAGGATCGTGTTGACCCCGTTCTGCTGCGCCCATGCACCGGCCATGGCGTCGACGCCCTTGCGCATGCCGGTCGTGCCCAGGACCATGTTCGGGATCCGCGACTTGATGTCGTCGAGGATAGCCCAGATCATCGCAAAATCGTGCCAATCCTTCTGGCCACCTGACACGATCACCAGCGGGCCATCGGGCTGGAATTGTGCCCTGCGATCCTTGGCGCGTGCGGCGAGGAAATCGCGTGCCTGCACCTGGCTTGCGGTAACCCCGTTCTTGCTGACTTGCGATCCCCGTGCGGCCGTGAAGGGGCGACCGGTTTCGACCCGGTAGACGTCCGCTGCATGATCGCGCATCGCCTCGAGCGCTTCGCGGCATCCTTGCAGTGTCTGGCAGAGCTGTTGTGTTTCCTCGAGCTCGACAGCGTAAATCTCCGAAGGGTCGAAGTGGCGGGCCATTTCGCCCAGCTTCTTTGCAGCATCGTCCTCGCGACCTTCAGCCAGGCGTGCGGTCATGTGGAAGGAGTTGACCATGCCCCAGGCGAGTTGCTGCGCAAATTCCTCCATGCGCGTGTCCTTGAGGACATCGAAGATCGTTCCGATTGCCATCTCCACGGCGCGGCGCGCCATGTCGGGATCCGGCATCTCTGCGGCGATTGGAGCCTCGATGATGTTGAGCTTTGCCAGATCGCTGTGTTCAAGAAACGCTCCGTCATAGGATTCCGTGATCCCTTCACGAGCATCGGCGAGATTGATCCGTGCCTGAGCCAGATCTGCGAACGAATTGAAAAAAGTCATAAAAGCCTCCGATTTTTGAAATCGTCCCCACATTGGGAACAGCCAAAAACCCATCGGGCCGGACGAACCGTGTCAGGGACGGCGAGCTCGTCTCGCCGCCGCCATGGCGGGCGTGGGGGAACCGATTTTCTGCCAAGCGTGGCGCGAGCGCAGCGAGACAGCCGCGATTGCTGAAAATTGGGGGGACCGCGATCCTTGACCAAGGGGCGGCCGCCGATAGGTTTCGGCAGGTGTTCCTGTGTGTGTGGAAGAGACGTTCCCGCCCTCGAGCAGGTGAGACGAAGGCAGGGCCGGTCAGGCGCTTCAGCGCCACACCGGGCCGCCCCTTCGGCCCTGCGAAGGGGTTACAGCGGGAACTCCCCCCATCTTGAGAGACCGTTTGGCGGGGCTGGTCGCAAGACGACGGACTGTCAGGGATGATGCCGCAAAGCGGGCATCACCGCCACGCGGGCGGTGAAGGCAAGCGCAGCGACAGCCTGAGCCGATCCTTGACCGGACGGAGGATACCGAATGACCCGCCTGCTCGCAGCAGCACGCATTACGGTCGGAAAGCTCCGAGCGCGAACGCCTTCCTGGCAAGGAAAGGCGCGTTCGCGGGTAAGGGGCGCTGCCCTGCCCGCATGGGCGGCACTTAGCGAACGAGCCCATTGTCGGAGCCCGCATTGACGCTATGTTCGGGCCATGGCCGTCTGGCAGTTCGTCATCAACCTCATCCCTGCCTCTGCGGCGCGTATCGCAGGGGTCCACGCAGCACGGATGAGCCGCGGGCAGCTCGAGGAAGTTGTTCTGGCACTGCCCATCGCAAAGGCGGATGCGCTGTTCGCAAAACTCGACATGCTGCTGCCCGAGAAGCCGCGATCGTACACCGGTCTCCGGGTGTGGGGTGACGAACCTGCGGACGACATTCAGGTGAGCTTCGATGACGAATTCATCGAAGAAATCCAGGTCCGCTTCGACGCGGCAGATCTCTCTTTGCCTTTGGTCGGCGGGGTCTGCGACGTCGCGCGGCAACTCGACTGCGTCTTTGCAACGCCGGAGGGTGCGATCATTCAGCCAAGCAGGGAAGCTGTCGTCAGGACGGTTCTGCAATCAGACGCAGCGCATTTCGTGAGAGAGCCACAGGGCTTCATCGAAAAGGCGGTCCGTCTGGATCAGGAGGACCGATAGGGTCCATACCAGTGGCGGGCCACATTAAGTGACGAGCAGGAGCCGTACTTGAAGCAGACCGGCAGCTTCGTGCAGTTTGCCGCGGAAACGACAATAGCCGAGATGGCTGCGGCGGCGGTGTCTATGCACAGTTCGCACAGCAGATTCTGGCAATCTTGATCTCACCTGATGCCTCCTTGGCCAACACCTCGGAAAGAGGGACGGCTTGTTGCGGAAAGACTTGATGAATGCCTCGATGGCACGGCTTGCACACAGCATGTCGATGAGCTTCATCCGTGTATCGCTTATCGCCACGCTCAAAATCATGATGAGTGTCCGCACATCCGTCGCTAAGCGTTATGCTGCAGCGTGCGCAAACGGAATTCTCTTCGCGCGTTTTCTTGCGCCGTTTGCGCTCCGACCCACTGACGTTGGCCATATCTCATCTCCTTTCAAAGGTCTGATAAACGAAGAAGTTTGAAACGTGAAATCGCGCGCGGCAACTCGGCCGCGAGCGGCGGAACCGAGAGCCGGCGGGCCATCAGAAACGCAATGCCCCGGCGCAGCCCGAGCCGCTTGAGAGCGCCGCTCATCAGGCGGCAGCGCGCAAGCGTGGCCAGCGGCCAAATGCGTCAGCGATCGTCACCTGAAGGACCGAGACCTTTCAGGGGCTCGGTGAAGCCTTGGGTGCGCGAAGCCTTCGTGAAGACGGGGCCGCAGCGCACGGGGCGGAATAGAGCGCGATCCCGGCCAGAGGTCGGGAGACGCCACCCACTGTTTATCCTGCGAGGGGGCAACCAAGTTTGAAGCAAGGCCGCTTGCATGACGGTAGCCTCATGCAAGGCGCGCGTACGGAAGATGATACATCAACCACTCCGCTTGCCAGAGCACCATTTCCTAGCCAGAGGTCCGTCGCGCCGCTGCAGCTTCCTCATTTGAGGGGCGCCTTTCGCCAGCATCTATGCGCGCTTTGGCAGCTTCCCAGATGGCTGGTATTTCATCGAAAGCCGCTTCGCCTGCTTCCCAGTAGTATTGGAAGAATGCCTGGATCAGCGGCAGCCGGACCGAGTAGAGGTCATCGGTTGCAAAGCCAATGTCGAAGCGGATGATGGGCGCGAACGGGTAGCTTCGGTTGGTGGGTTCGATCTCGGGGTTAGTGGCGAAGGCGAGCGATTTTTCGATCACCTTTTCTCTCAAGATTTCATAGATCGGCTCAATGCCCTGGTCCCATTCGACGTCTTCGATGGCCTTGGTTAGGCGATCGAGCGTTTCGCTCCGCGAGGCCCATGCCTCATCGGGAAGGGTTCGGATGGCGGCTATGATCGCCTTTTGTTGTGCGTCGAGCACGGTTCGGGAGAAGTCGCGCCATTCGTCCCAGATGGCTTCGTCGTCGTGGACGTGGTTCTGAGCTGAACTGAAATACTCGGTCAGCGCTTGTCGGACGATTTCGGATCGATCGTGCCGCTGGTACTGGGCTGCGTTATCCAGATGCTCCTCGAGCTGTTCGTCGAGATTTACCCTAAAGAGTGCCATGATGTCATACTCCTCAGCTGCAATGTGCGGGATTATTGCGCTTTTTTGCTTCGGCGCAAAGTGTCTTGTTATTCGGTTTGCGGGTCTTTCTGATCAGGCCGATTGCGCAACCCCGCAGCACGCTTGACAACTAATGTTCTTATGATGTTCTGCCGTGGCTATGGGCAGCAAGCGTCTCGATACGGTGGCCGATCTGGTTCGCCATGGCCTCAACGCACAGGTTGAATGTCTCGCATGCCGCCGCGTTGTGATCGTTCCGGCGGCCAAACTGCGAGACCGATGCTTTGCCAAATCCATCCCGATGAAGCTGGAGATCGTCGCGCGGCACTTGCGCTGCAGCTGCGGTCACCGGGGAACCAAGCTGGACGCCACCGGTGTCCAGCTGTCGCCCCCCTGAAAGGGCTCGGGCGACGCCTGCGCGCCGCCCCTCCCGGTCAGAGAAACTCGACGTTCTCGGCGATGATCTCGCAGCCATAGCGGTCATTGCCTTCGGCGTCCTGCCAGCGCGAGTAGTGGATGCGGCCCGTCACGGCGAGTTGGTCACCCTTGGCCTTGTGCTGGCGCAGCGGGAGCCCGAGGCCATTGAAGACGGTGACCTTGTGGAATTCTGCATCCTTGACCGGGTAGCCGGTTCCCGGATCCTTCTGGACCTTGCCGTCGCGGATGACCGGACGCTCGGTCACGAGGATCAGTTCGGTGATGCGGGTGTCGCTGCGGTCGCGGGCAACGGGATCCTTGGCGAGACGGCCGACGAGGTTGACGATGTTCATTGCATGAGCCTCCTTGGTGCCGACGGCTCGTCCGCCGGTGCCCTTATCGAGCCTCGGCGAGAGAGCTGGGACACCGCGCGCTGCGGCGCGCGGGAAACCTCAGAAAGCGAGATGGTGCGGGCAGCCCGGCTTGCCGGGCAACACGGCTCGCATTTCTGCAGGTTGGCCCTAAGCTCGACCAGAGAGGCAGGGGCACTGGGCGGCGGACGTGCTGTTGGCACAGGAGCTTATCGCACGCCTGGACATCGACCTCGCCGCGTCTCGGCTCGCAGGAGCTTGCTGTCGACGGTGATGATCGCAGGATCGATCGCCCGTCCTCACCGATTTTAGGGAGCGAATAGACTCTTTGTGGCTGTCGTCCGGAAGACCCGATTTTGGCTACCTGGGGTGCCGATCCCCGAAGTTGCCGCCATACTGGCCTTGATGCGGGGTCAGACATGGCTCCAAGGGGGCTGCCTGTCTCTGCGTTGCGGCAATCAATCGCGATCGACGGCAGCGGCGCCCCAGGCTGCGATGGCATCGATGGTCTTTGCCGTGAACCGCGGTGGGAGTCGTCCGGCAATGTACCCGGGCTGCTTCATCAGGGGTCTGATGTCGAACCCGGGCCAGGTGAACCGGTTGAATTCCGAAACGACAATGGCGCTGCCCGGAGCGAGCCCGGCTGCGCGTGCGATCTCATCGGGGATTGCGACAGCGTTCTTGCGCCCCTCGCCCTTGGTCGTGATCGCCGCGACCAGGTAGCGTGACCCTTCCACACCAACGACGACGACAAAGCGTTCCTTGACGCCTTCGTCGCGGCCCCGTCTCTGCTCTTCCTCGAAGAGATAGACGTATCGGAGGATATGGCCTGCGGCGGGGCGGTCAGTCTTCCCAGCGGTCATTGGCGAGTTCACTGGCCGAAGGCCGTGCATTAGCGAAAGCCTTGCGATCGGCTTCGGTCATGTCGGACGAAGCGACAGCTTCGATATTCATGTGGCCGGCGATCACACCGCGTGCTGCCTGTTCAAGATGGCGGAAATATTCGCTATCTGCGATGACATGTCGCTCGCGCCCATGGCTGGTGAGGACGACCGGCTGTTTGGTTGCGAGATCAAGGAACTCGCCGGTGTTGTTGTGAAACCGGGTCAGGGGAATCCTGGGGTGCTCATTCGCCGTCGCTGGCATGGTGGTATCTCCTCTTGGCACCAAAATAGCAATTATTGCCAAAATAGCAAGATTTCTGTGGCGACGCTTGCCGCGCTAGCCGTCCACCTCTGCCGCCAGCAGCTCAGGCAACAAGGGGACGAGGCCCGCATCAATCGCAAAGCCCAGTGTCCGTGCGAGGCGGCAGGCTCGCGCGATTGACCCGTCTGGAACATCTAGCGCCGTTTCAATGTGCCCAAGGGTTTCACCAGCGCATGGCTCACAGACCGCGTGAAGCTTGCCCGGCTCTGCGGTGATAGCAAACGGCCAGGTCATCGCGACACCGACAACCCTCTCATCGAGGATGAGCAGCGTATCCCCAGCAGCAATAGTCTCGTCGGTCTGCACGGCGTCGTAGGCATTGCCCGTCGAGGCGAAGGCATGGATTCGCCAGGCGCTGAAGGCGAAGCGCTCGCTGTCGGTCAGCATGGCACGGCCCCTTCGGAAAAGGCGCGCTGTGCCGCTTCCGGAAAGGCTGCGGTGAGGTTGCGATGGATCGGCCCGGAGGATTCTGGAAAGAATGCCCCGGTGGTGCTCGGCCGTGTGATCCGCAGCGCGCTTGCGACGGCATCCACGACGAAACTCACAAGCTGATCGCTGGCCGTCAGCTTGCTAAATTCAGGCGGTGCGAACCCGGCCTGATGCCAGAAGGCGATGCCGATCTCGAGGGTCTCGAGATAGCTGGCATGGCTGCCATCGTCCTGGTCGTCGTCGATGCGCGCCTCGACCGTCCGGTAGGTTCCGAAGTCATGGGCGTTGGCCTTGATCCGCAAGGTGATGCCGGCAGGCGGGAAGCCAGCTACCGCGATCAGCGCAGCCCTGTAGAGCATGGCTTCGGCAGTATTCACGAGGTCGAAGTTTAGGGTGTGGCCGATCTGCGCGCAGTCTTCGTTCCACGGAGCCCCGCCAAGATCGAGAGTCCAGTTTGTCTGTGCCATTCAAGCCTCCTTTGCTCGAACGGCACCTCCCCCTTCCCTCTTGTGGGCCGAGTTCCTTCAGCAGTTCTGCCAAGCCCGACAGCAGCGGGCAAAAGAAAAGGCCCGCCCGCGACAAATGCGCGGACGGGCCTTCCCGATGTGACCGGCGCGGGTCGCGGCACCGGTCACGGGGGGCTTGTCCCGGTCAGGCGTCGACGCTCACGCGCGTCTTGCCCTTGGGTGCCGGAGCGGTGCTTTCGCCCAGACCGTCGCCGGTGGCAGCGGCGCTGTCAACGCTGCGGTCGCTGGCCGGTTCGTCGCCGGTGGCGGTGAGCGGCGGCAGGGCGCCTTCGCTCTCGCTGCCGAAGCCGTCGAGCGACGCCTTGGGCTTCGAACGCCGCCAGGCGACATTGAAGCTGCCGTCGTTCTGCTGGAACATGGCGACCGGGATCGGCGCCGAGAGGCTGGGATCGTCGATCTGGCCCGACAGGAAGCATTCACCGGTCTCGTTCGACGAGTATTCCCACAGCGCGCCGATCTTGACCCAGCTGCGGCGGTCCGCCGAGAGCGCCATAAGGTCGAACTTGGGTGCGCGCTCATTGCTGGATTCGAAGGCCCGCAGAGCAACCGTTGCGCTGAAGGTCAGGGTGGTGATGCGGCCGATGTGAACGCCTTCTGCGTTGGCCTTGAGGGTGCCGATGTTCATGTCACATTCTCCTGATGCTGTCCGAACCCCTTGTCCGGAACACCTTCTCCCATCCCCCCTCTCCTCCGGGCCCGTGGCCCGGCCCGTGCGCCAGCCACCGCAGGCGCGCGTCATCCTGTCCAGCCCAGAGGGCTGAGGAGCCTCGATGTGTGGTTTGGAGATGAACCGGCCCTGCTTCGAGCCATGCGCGGTCCGTGCCGACCTAAGCTTCCGGCTCGGTGTCCTTGATCTGGCTGACACGCGCCATGAAAGCCTTGGCTTCGAGCTGATTGGGTCCGTCGCGCGTGGCGAGGCATGCCATCCTGTCGATCTCTAGCTGTGCGGCAAGACTTGCCTCGATCTGGCAGTAGGGTTCGAGTACGCGGATTGCGTCAACCGCGCGGGGCAGCTCGCCGAAGGCAGTGCCGACCCACACGAGTTCGGTCTCCTCCCCGTCCTCGTCAGGCGCGCTCAGAACCTGCGCAAAGTATGTCTGCAAGGGGCGGTCCCAGCCAACATAGGCACTTGCCGCCGCAACCCCGTCACGAAGCGGTACTTTGTGTCTGCTCATGCGCTTTTTACCTCCCCATCAGGTTTTGGGCGGCTGCCGGGTGACGCAGCGATATGCCTGTCCCTCACAATGATCAGTAGTCCGCAGGCCGCATCAGCGTGACGACGCGCCGTGTCATCGCTGGATTGGCCGGATCCTCTGACCCGAACGCCAGTTCGGTGTCGTAATAATCGACTTTCATCAGCACCTTGATGCCATCGACATCCATGCTTGCAAAGTCTCGCTCGGGCGAATCCGGGGCGAAGGTGCAATGGCGCAGAGCGGCCATCAACCGAGCCTGGGCCATCATGCTGTCTGCCGCGGTGTCGCCGCCGAGTTCTGCAAGCAGCCCGGATGTCATGACGATGCGGGCCGTGCGGTCACGGCCCTGACGCGCTGCATCATTGAGCTGCGCGATGTGCTCGGTGCGTTGCCGTGCGCAAGAGATGTCGGATGTGTCATGCATTGGAGGTCTCGTCCCGATCCAGGAGGCAACAAGCGGATAGCTGAACATCGATCGCGGTCCCCGGGGCGACGGTAATGGCGACCTGCCGATCCTTGGGAATGACCCACAGGATGCCGGCGAGCGTGTCGCGGATGCGCGCCGCGATGGCCTCGTCCTCGCCGAGCAGCACCCGGGCCGCGAGTTCGCGCGCATCGCGCAAGAAGTGCTCGTGCTGGGTGTCCCAGGAGTCGGCCTCGCTGTCGTCGCTCGCGCAGAAACAGACGTTCTCGATCAGATCGACCAGCGTTTCGGGGGTCAGCGCCGGACCCAGCACATAAGCGATGCGGATCTGATCGACACCGCTGTACCAGCCATCCTCGCCCACGACAAAGGCCACATCTGCCGGGATCCGTTCCTCGCGCTGCGTTTCGCTGGCGCGGTGGGAGACACAGAACCTCAGTTCGATCGTCTCTGCACGCACATGGTCATTGAGCGGCGGGAAGCTGCCGTTCTCGGCGATGACGTGGCCCTGCTCCCCGGCAGCAACATAGAAGCGCACGTTTCCGAGCTGATGCAGCGCGTCATACCAGCCATAGCCAGCGTAGGCAGGATGGTTCTCGACGAGGTGCGCTCGCAAGGGGTGCTCGCGCAGCGCGCGCTCCAGTCCCTGTGCAATATCGGGCTCAAGATCCGCGACAAGGATCGTGTCCGCACCTGCTGCGACTTCCTCATACTCGACATTGACGTTGTCGCTCTCCGCGATGGCCGCATGCCAGCGGGGCAGGCAGGGGTCGGCCTCCGGCAGGGCGACCCCCAGATCGCGCGCTTCCTTCCAGTTCTCGAAGGAAAGCCGGTGCTGGCCTCTGTGCGCCAGCGCGGCATAGATCGTGCGCTTGCACGCTGTCTGCAGCGCCGCAAATGCGGCGTTCTCGACGAATTCCTTGCGCGCCGGCAGCACAAGGGCAAGGCCCGGGGTGGCCCCGATATCGAGCCGGGCATGGTAGGTCTTGCCGCCAAGGCTTTCCGAGACGCTGGCAAGCTTGCGGGTGAGCACCATGCCATGGAAGTTCGTGGTGGGATCCTGGTTGTATTCGCGCCCCTCGAACACCCCGATCTGGCTGCCGTTCCATTCGGCGATGTAGATCGCCTTGGCGAGAAAGTCCTCGCGCGGCACTTGCGCGCCATTGAAGAAGACCGGCAGCGGATAGAACTTCGCGACCTCGCGCAGAATCCGCTCGGTCGTCTGCTCACTCACTCCGGGCATCAGGAAGGTGATGGTCGTGCCAACCGGGCGAGCAAGGGGCACCACGGCAATGTCCTTCGCGCCGGTCCAGCCATCCGCGGGGACATGCACCGACCATCCGGTGTCGGCACCGCCATGACGTGAGCTGATCCGGGTGTCCTTGCCCGCCAGGCTGAAGACACCCATGCCTGCCGGGTCTTCGGCCTCATGGATGTGCTGGCTCCAGCCCGAATCCCCCAGCGCAATCATGGTCTGGGGATCGGCGACCCCGGTTCCATCATCGACAAGGGTCAATCGCGCTCCGTCCTGATCGGCGCAGCAGGCGATATCGATCCGGGATGCGCCAGCGCGGCGACTGTTCTGGAGGAGCTCGCCGAGGATATCGCCGATGGTGCCGTTAAAGAGGCGCGTGACTTTGGTGATAGTCTTCGGGCTCACGCTGGGTCGGATGACTGTCGGGTTCATGGCAAAGGGTCCTTCATCGCACTGGTTCGCCCTTCCCCTCCCCCTTCCCTCCAGATCGGCGGATCGATGCCTGGCCAGAGCCGGGCGGTCCTCGGCCTGCTCTTCAGCCCACTCGTTTCGGTCGCAGGGCCTCGGGCATCGGAATGATCTCGTGCGCCGTATCCCGCAGCGCTGTGACCTCGCCGCGCGCGGCGTAGAGGTCCTTCGCGATCAGCGCGCAGACCTCAGCCTCGCCATAGGTTGGCCGGCCAATGTGATCGACGCGCTCGACTTGCCGGGCAATCACGCCAACCTTGCCTTCCGGCACCCATTCGGCCCAATCGCCCCAGGCGCTGGTGACGCAGAACTCGCCGATGGCGGCGATGTAGGCCTTACGCGTCCGCAGGATCGTGGAGGCATTCTCCTCGACAGCCTCGCCGGTAAAGGCACTGAAGCGGTCCGGATGCCAACATCGGGTAGTATCGCGGGCAAGCTGCAGAAAGCCTGCAGAGCAGGAGCCCTGCCCATCAAGCTCGCTGGAAAAGGCAAGGATCGGGAGCGCCCAATCGCAGTCTTCTTCGTAGGACCCTCCGTCGATCTGTAGCGCTGACGGCATGGCGGCCTGTCTCTGATCGGACAGAATGATGCCGCCGTGGCTGGCGGTCATCACCGACCAAATCCCGGGGCCAAGCTGATCGGCCTGTTGGACAGCACCCCAGATCGATGTCGATGGGCGCGGCGACGGAGCAAAGCATGTCATGAGCGAACTCTCCTTCTTCAGGTTCGCTCAAATCCTCCCCCTCCCCTTCACGCGAGAATGCGGCGGGCTTCGCTGATAATTTTCTGAGGCGTCACGCTGCTGACCGACAGGCATACGACATGCCCTGCCTGAGCGAGACGCTCGCGCTCGATGCTGCACAGCTCAAGATAGTCGGCATCATCCGACTGCAGGATCTGGAGCGCGAATTTGCATTCCTCCCCGCTATGCTCATCGAGCAGCGCCACCAGGAAATCCGGCCTCGCCGAGCCAGCACCCAGCGTGATGTCAAAAAGGACCTTCTTGACCGCCATCCTGACGCCGAGGCGACGCAGTTCATACTGGGCCTGTTGGAGCGCGCGCAGCACATCGCGATCGTGGTCGCGCTCGGCGGGCACGAACTGGTTTCCGCTGAACACAGGCTGGGCATATGCCCGCAGCGCCAGGTATCCTTCGCGCCGGCTGTGCTCGCCGACGACAGCAAGCACCAGAAATGGGGGCTCGACCTCGGCGCGGATGATCCCGGTGTGCTGGATGCGGTTGCGGATTTCGACAGTTCCGAGCCCCGTCACCACCTCGCTCGATGTGACCTCGCTCGCTTCGAGAAGCAGAAAGGCTTGCGGTGCAAACTCGGGCGGCCAGGTCTCGGCCGCAGCCCGCAATCGGGCATGGACCCGCCGTTTCTCGTAATCGATCGCGTTGGTGTAGAGATGATCCGACAGCCGGATGCCCGGCGCGATTTCGAGGCCCTGAGCGGCGCGCTTGAGGTGACGCATTTCTTCGCTGATCGAGCCTGCGCGCCTGCCGCTGGGCGGTAATTCGCGCAGGATATTCGAGCCTGCGCGTTCGAGCAGCAACCAGAGCAGCTTGCCGAGGCGCGGGATCGCGACGCCGCGTGAGCGGTCGTCGGGCTCTATGTCCTCTGGCCTCTGTGCAAGCTTCTCCGGCGCCTTCTGGTGTGCGCTGAACAGGCCTTTTGGAAGGCCGATGGCATAGAGCGAATCCTTCACGGTCTCGCGGATGCGCGGTGGCGCCTGCGGCAGATGAAACGGGCAGCCCGGCTCGTGGCCTGGCCGCGAGGTAAGACGCCGGAGGTAATAGGTTTCCTGAAAACTGAGATAGGCCGCGCTCATCAGCGGCGGCGGCCGCTCTGCCCCAAGGCAATCGCAGGCGATCCACTTGTGGTTCTCTCGCGCGGTCGAGACCAGTGAGACGCAAGCGCGGTGGTCGGCCTCGCTGCCCCGGCCTGTATACCAGCGCACCAGCGCAGCCTTCAGCTCGTCGCTGATGGCGACCCTGCCGGTCTTTCCTGTGGTGTCCTTACCTACCAGCCACATGCATGATGACGCCTTGACCCTGTCGTTTGTTCACGTTATGTTCATAATCTGCAGGAGCCCATGAATAATGAACAAGGTCTTTGATATCGGCAAGTTCGACCTCGATGTCACGCTGCGCGACGCGGCACTTGATCCCAATTGCCGTCCAACCAAGCGTATGCTCGCCAATGCCTCGATCGGAGTGGAGCCGTTCGATGCCTATTACTCAGCGCGCGAGCTCTATGAGACCTTGCAGGGCGTGTTTCAGGGCCTGCCCAATGCCAAGGCTCGGCTGACGCAGATCCTGTCCTGCCATTGCGATGACTATCAGCGCTGCCTCTACTATGCACTGGCAGGGCGCGGGGTTGTCCAGATGCTCGACGATCTCGAATGGCTCTTCGAGCTCCTCGGGCCGCGGTGCCAGATGTCGGGCCACATTCTGCGCTCGGGCCAGCACCCGGCACCGATGGTCAACCCTTACGTCTCGTCAGAGCCTGATGGCCCTGTTCCTGCCCGCAACGCCGACTTTACCGAAGGCCCATCGTGGTATCTCGATCCCGGCCTCGGAGGGATGATCGAGGAATAAGAGGCCATCAGTTATTGCGAAGGCCAAGTCGGTCGTCGTCATCAACAAGCGTGATGCGCCCGTCCCAGTCCCATAGGACAAGATTGAGCGCGTCTGCGGGGGCGCCGCGGGCGTAGCTCGGGACAACGATGCCAGCATAGCCTTGCGCGATCGCGGCCTCCGCCAGGTCCTGCGTCGGGACCGGCTTGCCGGAGAGCATCCGATCACGCCATGACGGGTCGGCGAGTTCAGCCGGTGTGATGCCGAAGGGATGCAATGCAGCCGTGTCCCGGCCATCGAGCAGCGGCCCGATGTCGGCCTGATAGGCCACCAGCGTGGTGGGCTGCAGCGTGCCAGCCTGATTGGCCTCGCGCAGCGCGGTCTCAGGGGCGAGGGAAGTATAGAGCGCCGTGCGCCCCATGCGATTGAACCGTCCGCCAAATCGGGCGGCCCCCTCCCCTGAGAGGGGTTCACGGGACCAGACCGGATTGTGGGCGCGGTAGAGCAGCCCGGTAAAGTGCATTGGACTAGGCGTGGACGCCGGCGTCGACCGCGTCGATATAGGTCAGCACGTCATCGGCCCGGTTGCTCTGCACGAGCTGCATGGCAGTCTGGCCCGAGAAACCCGGCAGTGGTTCCGAGCGGTACCAGGCATAGGCCAACAACGCCGAACCAAAGCGCGGCTCGACCTTGTTGAGCACCTCGACCATCTGGCGAAGGCGGCGCTGCGTCCGGTCGGACGCGATCCGGTCCTTGCGCTGGATCGCATCCTTGCCGAGGCCCAGCGAGCGTGCGAGTTCGTCGCTGGTCGTCCGCAGCGCGTCGACGATCTTGCGCGGAGCAAACGCGCCGTTGTCAGCGTAGTTTTGAATCGCCATTGCACTTTCCCATGAATTCTGACGCGATATAGCGTCAATATCTGCGGTAATCAAGGTTTGGGTGTCAAACCCAGCAGGTGTTCCCGTTTTGCCGAAGAGGTTACCCGCTCTTACAAAACCACGACCTGCAATTCGATCGCGCCGGCAAGGCCCTCTTCTGCAGGCAGAACGCAAAAGGGCTGGAGCTTGCTGTCCGTCCTCACCACGGCATGGCTCTGCCCGGAATTTGCGGTCATCCGAATGGCGACACGCTCGGCATTGGCGCGCCCGCACAGGATCGCCCTTCTGGGGTCCAGGCTCTGAGGCAGCATGATCACCTCCCGAGCGTTACGGCGTCGCCGGGAAGAATGTGCGCACCGCGCGCTTTGGGGGCACGACTTCAAATCGGCGCTCCATCAATCTGCTGATGCGAAACCGGCCTCGGCCATCGGGCGTGCTGAGTTCAATTTTCGCGCCGCGCTTTGTCACCCTGAATTCAGCGTGTTCGGTGCCGTCGGTGAACTTCATCGGTTCAGGCAGCCGGATCATGTCGCCATCGGCGATCTTGCGTTCCTTGAGCCGGAGCTGGCGGTAGCACCGGTTGCGCCAGTCGAGGGCATAAGGATGACTGGTTGGCCCCAACTCCTCCAGGACACTTCTGGGGCACCCGGCCTCCACCGGTCCTGAATTTTCATCCATGTCCTTGTAGCCGAACAGGAGGCCGTCGGCTGCCTTGGGGTTCCAGCGGACCAGACAGATCACCGCGGAGATGGCGTGGGTCTGGTTGTTCGGTCCATAGCGCTGGACAGCCGCGTAGTAGGCACCGGTTGTGGACACGCTTCTGATGACCCGGCATCCTTCGAAGGTGCCGGTTTCTTCATTCTCGCGCTCCCATGTGAGCTGATTGTCAAGATAGGCCTTGGGAGTGTCGAAGCCCCCCATTCCGGCACGGTGCATGTAAAGCCAGCCCATGCGTGTTCTCCTTCAGATGAGCCCCGGCTGCGCCGGAGGTGCGATCTTCAATTCGCGCGCGATCCGCGCCGTGAGTGCGGGAATGTCTGCAAGGGCGGTGATCGGCGCTTTGCGCATCACCGCGCCAGGCGGTTTCCAGAACGGGTTGCGCCAGGCGAGACCCGGCTCGCCGAACCTTTCCGGGCTGATCCGGACGTAGATCCCGTCGGCTTCCAGCACATGCTCGCCCGCGAGCTGTTCCTGTGAGGTGTAATAGCTGATGCGATAATCGGCGTGCTCGAGCCCGATCCCTGCTGCGATCTGGCGCAGCGCCCGCGTGCCCTCGCGCCGGTAGTGGCGCAGTTCTTCGGGACGATAGTCGATCCCGCGTTTGACCAGCGCAATGATCGCAGGCCTGTGTTTGAGCTCGGCAAGGCGTTCAATGCATTGGGACCGCAGAGCCTGGTCGTCTGCCTCACATTCGGTCGGCCTTCCGTCAGCAATGCGTTGAAGGTGGCGCGTCAGCAGCAGCACTGCCGGACAGGTTGCGGCCTGCCGGCCTGCCAGACGGACATCATCCACGGCCTCGTTCAATGCTCGCAGCGCATTTTCGAAGGTCGTCAGCCCATCGGGCTGGAGTGCGCGGCGGTAACGGTAATCAATGTCGCAGGACATGAGGCTTCCTTTCCATTGCAAGATGCAATGGCCCCATCCCCCTTTCCTCAATGCAGGCTGCCGCAGTGCTCGCTCGGGTTCTCCAGCAGCAACGGCTCGTAGATCATCGGTCGCAGGAGCGCCCCTGGCGCAATCTGTTCGAGGATCCTCGCTATTGCCGAGACCGCAACGCCCGCCTCGGTTGTCTGGATGATGAGCGATCGGCCTTGACCCGGAACTGTGCCAAGCGACCAACCGACGCCCCCCTTGCCGAGAAGGCCGTCCAGCACCTGGCGCGGGTCCCTCTGGGGGAACAGGCCTGCGATATGCTGGTCCAGCTCCTCGCCGATCGGCGCCCTCCTCCGGCCTGCAACATCGCCCGCATAACGGTGAAGCTGGGTGAGGCAAACGACCTCCTGCGGTGCCGGCTCAAGCAAAAGCCGGAACTGGCGCCGTCTCATCGGCTTCCTCCCCCTCTTCGCCGGCAGGTTCGCCCTGGAAGCCCGAATAGGCCGCAAGATGGTTGAACGCCTGATCGGCCTTCGCGGCTGCGGTGATGATCGCCGTCTTGTCGGCCTTGAGGATCTCCAGCCAGTGCGAGACGTAGCTGGCATGGCTTTCGTGAAGGTCTGCCGGCAGACCCAATTCATAGCAAATGCGCGCACTCACCTGCTCGGCCACCAGCTCCTCGAAAGCGTATGCCTTGTCGCCGAAACGCTTGCCAAACTCGCGGGCGAGCCGCGAGGCATGGCCCGACCAATGCCCGAGTTCATGCGCTTTCGTCGCCACGAACCCGTCTTCGGTGTTGAAGACATTGGGGTGCGGAAGCTGAATATAATCAGCGCCCGGCGAGTAGAACGCGCGGTCTCCGCCGAGGCGTATGTCAGCCGGAACGGGTGAGAAGAAGCGCTCGATGGCAGCGGCCTTCTGCGAGGGCGTCGGCGGCGCTTCAGGCACCGGGCTCGGATAGAAATGCGGCGGCAGCCCGTCGATTTGCGATGCGTTGAACACACTGTAGGCGCGCATGAACCGGATTGTTTTCGAGGATTCCTCGCCGGTCGCCTGGTCGATCGCAGTCTTCTTCGTGCTGTTGAAGTAGATGCTCGGCTCGGCGGTCTCGCCCTTGCGCACCTTTCCGCCAAGCTCGATGGCTTGCCGCCAGGTCATCCAGTAGCGCGAGCCATAACCATAATGGTCGGCGACCGCCCAAAGATAGAGGCGGTTGATCCCTGTGTAAGGGACGCCTGCCGCGCGCAGCGGCGCTCCGCCCATCCCAGTCTTCTTCCAGGGCCGGCGCCAGGGCAGCGTTCCGGCCTCGATTGTAGCGATGATCAGATTGGTGATTTCCTGCGCGACGTCGCGCTTGGGTCTTTGGCGCATTGGCCTGCTCCTCAACAAAAAGAGGCCCAGCTCACTCAGGCGAGTGGCCGGGCCAGGTCATCAGGAGGGGTGATTTGCCGCCTCAGGCGGCTACCGCCGCTTCTTCACAGGCGACTTCAGGTTGATGGTCATTGATAAGCTCGTCGGCCTCGCTATCGGCTTCAGCTTCAGGTTCAGCGCCATCGCCATCGCAGGCGCCGGAGACAGGGGCGCTTTCGTCGGTGTCCGGGATGACCGGATCAGCGGGGTTGGCACCAATCGTGAACTTCATGCCTTCGGGGAGCCAGGCCAGCGCTGCTTCCTTGACGTCCTGTTCAATGATCGCCTTGCCGGCGAAGATCGTCTCGCAGGTCTTGGCAAGGTCAGCCTTCTTCGATGCGGCATAACGCGCCGCAAGATCGCTGCCGCCGACTTCGGTCAGTGCCGCAAGACACGAGGTCTTGCTCACCCGGTCGAAGAAATTCTCGGCTGTCGGGCGCCACATTGCTGCAACGTCAATGTCGAGCATGCTGCCGATGACGGCATGGATCGGATGGTATTCCGAACCATAGCCCTTCTTGGCTTCGAGCGAGATGGCCACCGCATAGGCGAGCCACGCCGCCTTGGCTTCGTCGGCAAGTTCGCGAAAGGCAATGAAGCGCTGCGCCGCACACCCATGTTCCTGCCATGCCTTGTCGAGCGCGCTTTCGGCCTCGGCGAGAATCCCTTCGGCTGTGGACTGCGGAAGTTCTCCGGTCGCCGGATCGCTGGGGTGCCCGCCCCTGATCGAGGTTCCCCGGCTTTCATAGCTGCGGCTGTCAGCCAGCGCGAAGATGGCGAAGTCGAGCGCGAGCCCGGCATCGCTGAGGAGGGATGCCGACAGGATATTACGGCGCTGCACGGAAAGCTCGTCGAACAGACGGGCGCTGATCGGCTTCTCCGTGCCCGGCGCAACTGCCTCGGGTCTGGAAGGTGCAGCGCTACCGCGCTTGGTGGAACCTGACACCGGCTCTTCGGCCGTCGCTGTCACCTTGCCATTCTCATCGGTCTCGAACGACAGGCGCTTTTCGCTGTAGTAATCGGCCTCGAGCACCATCTCGCCGCGGGTGGTGAGAACCAGGAACCGCCCGGCCTCACTGCGCCATTCTTCGGGCAGTTCGCGCACCGGGTTATTGAGGTCGCTGCGCTCAGCATCGAGATCCTCATACTCGGCCTCGAGCTGCCCGAAATCGGCCCCGTCGCCTTCAGGGCCGCCTTCATGGCCTTCGTCGATGATCTCGCTGATTTCTTCCATGCGGGCATCGATCGCGTCAATTCGGGCTCGTGCTTCTTCGGACAGCGGCGCGGGCGGCAGCCGGACAGCATTGACGCCCATTTCGCTGCGCGCCTGCCATGAATTGGTCGACGCCACTGGGCTGATCCAGGCAAGGCCAGTTTCAGCAGCGATCCGCTGGGCTTCGGCCTCCATTTTCTCGGCCGCAAGCCTGTGGGCGATCTCGATGTCGATCCAGCGATCATCTGCCGCTTCGCTGAAGAGGTCGCGTTCGATCTTCCCGCCGGCGGCCACATAGGCATCTTCGCCGATCAGCAGCGCAATCGGGTCATTGCCGCGCATGGAACCGTTCGCCACCATACGCCGGATGGCATCGGCGCTTGGGTTATAGGCGTAGCGCATCTGCTCAAAGACCCGCAGTTGCACCTCGTGCTGGTCGGTCGCTGCGTAGGCCTTGGCGATCTCGAGTGTGACATCGCCTTTGGCGAGTGCCTCGAAAATCGGCTCGGCAAGGTTCGCTAGCCGCAAGCGGCCTTCCACGAAGCGCAGGGTGAGGCCGAAGCGTTTGGCGACCGCGGCAACGTCGCTGCCTTCCTTGATAAAGTGCTGGAAGGCCCGGCATTCCTCAGCCGGTGACATCCCGACGCGCTGGAAGTTCTCGGCAAGCGAGGCCTCGCCTGCTTCCTCTTCGCTGCCTTCGAGCAGCTTGCATTCGATCTCGGTATCGGGGGCCCAGGCACCGCGCGTGACGATCATCTCGATGGCCCGCAATCGCCGGCCACCGGCGATCACGGCAAACTTGCCGCGCTTCTTGCTCCTGGTGACCAGCAGGTTCTGCAAAAGGCCGCGCGCTTCGATGTCGGCGGAAAGCTGGATATCGTCTTCTTCGCTGCGCGTTTTGCGCACATTGGCATCGCTCAGATAGAGCCGGGAAAAGGGAATAAGCATCGTGGTCGCTCCTGATGTGCACCCGGCAATCACCCGGGCACACATCCCCTCCCCCTCCCCTTCCGATCTGCGTTTCACGCAGGACTAAGAGTTGACCATCTTCTCCCCTGAGGGTGAACAGCATAACATGGTCTTGAGCTGGACGGAGCGACTCATAAAAGAACAAAATGCCGAAAGGGTTGGAGCTCGCGATTCTGGGATGGCCACCATTCGCGGCGTAACCAGACCGGCTTTGAGCCAGAATGCGACGTTAGCTAGTCGAGCTTTGAAAGGCAGTTTTCATCGCTTCTCGACAGCACCTGCCTGAAGGCGAGAGCTGAACGCACAATGCGCGATCGGTGATCGGAAAGCGCTTGATGCTAAAGGAATCTGGATGAGGAAAGGGGAGAGCCTCTTGCGAAGCTCTCCCCGAGCACCTTGCGGTGTAATTCCAAAAGGCCGTTAAGCCGAGCAGCCTGAGCTGTGAGTTCTATATAGGCCAAAGGCGTTAAAATTCAACTCGCGTTTGAATCCTAAGTCCCTGATTTCAGACATTCCTTGCGAGCCAGGCCGTTATACGGCATGATCCATTTTCCTTGATTCCCTTGATATGTTCCATTGTTCTTGATTGCCTTGATACCCTTGATTGCATTGAATACCTTGATGGGGACAGAAAGACGTGTTACCACGCCCTCGTGGAACGATCGAAAAATGCGCCTTTGGACGATTCGGCGTCCCGTGAAGCCGAATCAGTCGGTGCCGATCGCATTCGGGGGAAGGGGCGAGGCGGCAACTTTCTTGCCATTGATCGCGCAGCATGGGAACGCCTATGGGAGGTTGAGACTAACAACAGGCTGAACCTCGTCACCGCATATATTGTGCTGCTTGCCGGGACCGGCAGCGACCATCAGCTCAGCAAATGGTCGACCAAGGCTTGCGAACAGCATGCAGGAATGGGCAAGCCACGGGCCAAGGTCGCGATCGACGAGCTGATCCAGCATGGGTTCGTTGCGCACACCGACCGCTCGACGAAGCTCTATCCGCAATATCGCCTGCAGCCGATCCCTCTCGACAGCGACCCCATCTTTCTGCCGGTCGCGTTGGTAACGGGAATTGAAACTGAGGCTTCAATGCTTCGCCGTGTCCGCGAGACCGGCGACGCGCTCTTACTGCGAATGCTGGTGGACCTCTATGGTTTGGTCCAGCTCGATGCGACATTCGGTGTGCCAATCGGCGCGTTGAGCCAGACCCCGCCCGACGATTATCCTGCTCGAAAGGTTTTTGAGATCGGCATCCATTCCGTTTGGGCACTTCGCCTCGTCGGTGGGTCGAAGTCTGCGAAAGGTGATTGGGCGAGTTATCATCGCTCGAAAAGCCGCAACAAGGATGGAGCCTGGGGGGATTTCTGGGCGCGGGTGGCGATGCTCGAGAAGATCGGGGCCGTCTGGTATGAAGCATGGATCTTCGACAGCGAGGAATCGGATGCCGAGCCGCTGTTTCCAGTCGATCCCGGCGCCCTGTATCATCAGGGTGAGGGTGACGATGTCTATCAGCTCACCCGCACGATGCTCGACGCTGCGGCCAATCTTTCTGAAGAGCGCAGCAACCTGCTCGAACGCTATGGCATCGACATGTTAGTGACCCTCGCGCAGCATCGTCGCGCGCCAGGTATCCGGGGCGTGGCGCGTATGCGGATCGAGGCGGATACGCCGGGTCGTCGGCTTTCCTATTACAAGCGCCGAACCCAGATCGAAATCTACGAAGCTGGCTACACCCAAATAGCACTCGATGCGCTACGGGGTGAATATAGTCGACCAATGAATACCAGCACGCCGCAATGAGACAACCAACCGCCGGGAAAAAGCAGCCTCTCCATGCCGAATGACGACAATTCAGATGATCAGCCGACTATGGAAGTGCCGTTCCCGACCGAGGCCGAACTGCTTGCAGCGGGCTATGTGCCAATCCCGACAGACGAAGAGTTGCTGGCACAGGGCTATGTGCCGATCGATTTCACAAACATGCCGGACGTGGCCCATTTACTGACGGAAGCCGGGCATCCTTTTCCGTTGCATCATGAGATCATCAAAGCGGGCTATGTGCCAATCAGCCGCCGCGAACGGCGTATCGTAAGCCGACCGCGCATGGGCCAAATGTATTGGATCGATTTTCCGCACGACGCTTATGCGCCCGAGTTCGTGAAAGAGCACCCTGGCATTGTTATTCGCGCGGCCAATTCGCTACACGACACCTGCATTATCCTGCCCGTTACGAGCGCGCAGCAGAAAGCGGGGACGAACTTTCATCAGCTCTCCAGGAATCCCAATCCCAAAGGGCAGGCTGCAGGGCGGATCGCCTATGTCGTCTGCGACCATCTCTACACGGTCAACATCAACCGCCTCCGCCCATTGGTCCACAATGGGAAGGCTGTCTTTCCCAAGGTAGAGCCGCACGATCTGACCGCGATCTTCGCGGTAGTGCAAAAGGTTCTGGGCGCTGCGTTCGGACCTGCGCAGACCGCTGTAGCGGCGGGGGCCACGCCAGTTCAGGTACCGCCTGCCGTACCTGCAAAGGCTTTGGGGCCGAACACCCTGACGCTGAGAAAGAAGTAGGCAGCGGTGTCGGTGATGCGGTCACGTCGCTGACTCCATCCACTCGACTGACCCGAACTGTCGAAGCTGATCGGCTTCGGCTGCGCCGAGGGTGCTACGAGCACTGTCGCCCTCCCCAACCGGCCAGCCTCACTCGTCGTTGCGAACAAGCAGGAAACATCTGATTCTGGCGCGAGCCGTTGCTAGCAAACGCCACCGACACTGACAGGAATGCCCCACTTCGTGGCCTTCCATGCTGCACAGATAGTGCAGACCAAGAGGAAAACCGTGGGACGTCAGGGCTCCGGCATCGATGTTCCCAGCATTGCTTTTCATCATGCTCGAAACATCGCGCCTATGACCGACAGCGCTGCCTTTGTCGGGATGAACACCCGTGTGCGAAACGCAATGATTTCCGTAAAGCAGCCGATGCTCTTGAGCCAAGGCAGCTGTTCAGGCGGGACCCCCACGATTTCATAGCGCTGCTCGCCTGCCACGCGGGAGCATTTCAAGGTCGCCTCGAAGGGCTGATTGATCGGGACTGTCCGGCCTTCGCCGAGCGACCTGATGATCATTTCCGGGCTGAGTTCAACGGTGGAGGCAATGTCGAATTTCTCGAGCAGCTTCGCCACGTCGAGTTCGTGGACCATACGGCCGAGCCAGCTTCTGCCCTCTTCGTCCACGATCCGCCGGACCTCCAGATAGTCGATAGGCAGGCTCGACCAGATCGGCAGGAGAAGTCCGGTCGCAAGGTACACGGTCTCCGTCGTTAGCCGTTCGGCAAGCTCCGCAACCTCGCTTTGCCACAGCTTCTCGAAGGTCCTGCGCGGGACTTCCTCCCATGCGGATTCGGCGAGGTCATCGAAGTGGTGGTATTCGCGGCGAAGCGGACGGTGGAGGATAACCCGCCGGATCAAATCCCCCTGTTCTGTCATGAAGTGCCGCGAAGGTTCGGCCAAGGCCGCCTTCCCGCTCTTGATATTGTGGAGCAGAATGCAGCCGTCGGCATAGTCGCGGCGCTCAAGGACACGCTCAAGCGAGATCGGCCGTGCTCTGGTCTTGAGGGCTAGCTGCAGCAAATGCGACGTGGCGCCGGTTCGCTCATCGGTCCGAAGGACTATGTCCTCGACAATATCGGCCTGTTCAACCCGCAGGGTTTCGACGCCAACATCGAGCGATCCGGCCTCGCGCGCTGCTGACACCCGCGCTTCGACCAACCCCAGAAACTCCTCGAAGATCGCATTCTGCATCCCGATCGGCAGCGCGAGGATGCGATTGAGCCAGCGCTGGATCGGCGGAAGGTCCTCTTCGAGCACGCCATCGTCGGAGACGATCTTGAGCCCACTGCGGCGCTGAAAATCGATCAGCGTAGCGCTCTTGAGCTTGCCGTCCGCCAGCAAGGCAAACCATGTCGAGAGGGCCGCCTTGGCATATTCGCTCTCGAGATTGTCGGCAGGGTCAAACAGGTTCTGCCCGCCCGTCTGGCGTTGGCCCCGAGTAAGCGCGCCGAGGCTATCGAGCCTGCGCGCAATGGTGCTGGTGAACCGCAGTTCCCCCTTGCAGTTCGTGGTCACAGGCCGGAACAGCGGCGTGTTGGCTTGATGCGTCCGGTGCGTTCGGCCCAGCCCCTGGATGGCCCGGTCGGCTCGCCATCCAGGCTCCAGCAGGAAGTGGATGCGCCGCTTCTGGCAAGTTGCATCGAGGCTGGCGTGATAGGACCGCCCGGTGCCGCCCGCATCACTGAAGACCAGGATCGGCTTCCTGCCATCCATGAACTGGTCGGTCTCGGACTGGTTCGTCCGCGGCGAGCGGGTCTCGAGCCGCTGCTGCCCGTCGCTCTGGGTTATGAGCCGCTTGCTGCGCCCGGTCACCTCGGCGACTTTCTCCGGGCCATAGTGCTCGATGATCCCGTCCAGCGCTGGCTTGATCGGCGGCATGGCGCACAGGTGCTCGATCATCTCGCCGCGGCGGGCGATCGCAGTCTGGTTGTGGACGGGACGGCCTTCCTCGTCGAACATCGGTGCAGAGCGCTGGGTGCCGGTATCATCGACGAATACCTGCATCTGTTGCGTGGGGAAGGCGCGTTCGAGGTACTCGATCACAGCGTCGAGCGGGCTGAGGTCGAGGTCGAGCTCCGCGCGCTCTTCTGGCGAAAGGCTGTCGAGACGGCGATCGAGGATGCTTTCGGCAGTCGAGACCAGCTGAACCACCACCACCTCGTCCCGGTCCAGATGATGATTGATGGCAGCGATCAGCGTTGGCAGCTTCATCGACAGCAGCAGCTGGTTGAAGAACCGCTGCTTGGTGCTTTCAAACCGGCTGCGTGCCGCAGCTTTTGCGCCGCTGTTGAGCGTTGCGCCGCCGATTTCATCGACCACGCCGGTGAGCTCCAGCGCTTCCTCCATGTTCTGATGGATGATCGCCCAGGCATCCGCATAAGTATCATAGACCGCGATCTGCTCGGCGGTCAGATCATGCTTCAGGATGTCGTATTCGACCCCTGCAAAGCTGAGCGCGCGCGCCTGATAGAGCCCGAGTGCCTTGAGGTCGCGCGACACGAGTTCCATCGCTGCGATGCCCCCTGCCCTGATCTGGCTGATGAAATCTTCGCGGTTGGCAAACGCAGTGCCCGGTCCCCACAGACCGAGCCGCACGGCATAGGCAAGGTTGTTGACCTCCGAGGCCCCGGTTGCAGAGGCGTAGATAACCCGGGCATTGGGCAAATTGTTTTGCAGCAGTACGCCGGCGATGCCCTGCAAGGATCCGCTTTTCGTGCCCCGGGCGCCCTCGCCTCCCGCAACCCCGCCCATCTCGTGGCTCTCGTCGAAGGCGATGACACCGTCGAAATCCTCGCCCGCCCAGTCCAGTAGTTGCTTGAGGCGCGTGGCATCCTGACGCTGGCTCCGAAGGGTCGGGTAAGTGACGAACAGGATTCCTTCGCGAAACGGAACCGCCTGATCGATCTTCCAGTTCGAAAGCGGCTGAATGTCGGCAGCAAGGCCGCCGATGGCACTCCAGTCGCGGCGCGCGTCTTCGAGCAGACTCTCGTTCTTCGATACCCAGATGGCCTTCCGGCGTCCGGCAAGCCATCCATCAAGGATGCAGGCGGCGATCTGCCTGCCCTTCCCTGCCCCCGTGCCATCGCCGAGGAAATAGCCTTTGCGATAGGCCCGTCCTTGCTCGTCGAGTTGGAGGCCTACGCCCTCTTCAGCCGGAACGAACTGGCCAGGCAGATACTGCTGCCACGCGTTCCCAGCATAGATGACAGTTTCGATCTGGGCCTCGGATAGCAGGCTTTCCTGCAAAACCCGATCCTGCAGCGCCGGGACATAATCCGGGATCGGTGCCGGGATCGAACCCATGGCCACGCTTTCGACGAGCGGCGTCGGATGCTCGCGTGCACCAACAATGTCGATCCGGCTTGGCCGGTATGGGATGTAGACCCCGCTTTGCTCACCGAGAACGCGCGGCTTGTCCAGGGTACTGAACGCCAGTGCTTCGATCTTGGGCGCTTGGGCTGCCCTCGCTTTGACGGGCTTTGTGATCGGCGTTGCCCGCATGGCTTTGAAGAGCGCGCCCGGCTTTGTTTTCGGCGGCACCGCGCGCGGTTCGCAGTCGGGCTGGGCTGTCACGCGTTTGATGATTGGAACCGCAGACGCCACGTCTGCAACCGTTTCCCGCGCCAAAACTGCTGGTCTGGTTTGCCCCGGGATCTTGTCGATCACGTACAAGCGCACAGCCACGCTAGTGCCCTGCTTGTGATAGCATTTATCGAGGCGGATTGATGTGCGGACCGTGCAAGAGGCGAAGGTGTCGTCGTAGATTTTCGCAAGCTTCGCGCTCGTCGTGAACCAGTCCGCCATGATCGCGACGATCCGCCCCCCCTGCCCTATCCGCGTTATGGCAGCGCGCAGGTGACGCACAGCCGCGAACTCGTCTGCTCCTCGTCCCATTGAGCGGGAAAACGGCGGGTTCATCAGGATCAGGCTGGGCTGCACAGCAGCGTCGAGATGCGATGCCAGCATGGCTCCATCGATCCCCGTGGTGGTGGCCTGGGGGAACAGCAGAGCCAGCTTCTCCCGCCTGCGCGGATCGATCTCATTGAGATGCAATGCGCGGACATCGGGCAAAGTTGCCACCAGAGCGCCATGTCCGGCGCTCGGCTCAAGAACGATATCGGTTGCAAGCGGCTGCGCCAAAATCACGGATAGCGCTGCGAGGTCAGCGGGCGTCGAGAATTGCTGGTACCTGAGCTGGTTTTCACTTCTGACCGTATGTGTCGGCAGCGCCTCGATAAGCGCGCTGATCTCCGAAATTTGGGTCAGCATCTGAGGTTTGCTCAGGAGTCCGGCCATGTGGCGCGTCAATGCCGCCTCGAGCAGGTCAAAGGCGTCCCTCTGGCTCCAGGCGCCGTTTGCGGAGCCCTCCCCGTAGAGCTGGCTCATCGTCTCAAACAGGCGTTGTTTGTTCGCCATTCCGGTGGCGATGGCGTTCTGGATTTCGGTGATTGCTGCGTCCAGCTTCTGGCTGGATTGTTCAAATAGGTCGGTCACGGTCTGCTCCTGATGCTGAACCGCATCAGGTCATCCCCCTTCCCTCTCGCCTCGGGTTTATGAGCCCGTGATCACTACGGGCTATGCGACAAGGGGTGCCCGGCAGCGACGAGGATTCGGGACCGGCACCATCCCGAAGATATCGGTTTGACTTCTACCGCCGAAAATGATCATAAAACACGAACTGGGTCGCAGAACTGCGATTCATCGAAAGGCAGACGCATGTCCTACACCGTGAACACACTGCGAAATATGACCAGATCCTGCGAAATGATGCGCGATCGGGTCAAAGCTGTGGTGTTCAAACCTGATGAACGCAAGGTCCTGGATATCACGTTTGGGCCTACGGCGGCAGCGGAATTGGTCGGAAGAACGCCTGAAGCGCTTGCCAAGGCAGAGAAGGAGGGACGTCTCGCGCCTCCGAAGCAGCTTAACAATGGCCGTCGCTATTACACGCTCGAAGACCTTACTCATATTCGCAAGGCGCTGAACATTCATCCGGGCAAGCTAGCCCATGAGAATGCGGTCGTAGTAGCCGTGCAGAATTTCAAGGGCGGCGTCGGCAAGAGTACGATTACCAAGCATTTCGCCGATTTTCTCGCACTGAACGGATATAGCGTTCTCGTGATCGACTGCGATCCGCAGGCGTCAACGACAACTATGTTCGACATCCAGCCCGAAGCACTTATCGATGAAGAGGAGACTTTAGGAAACTTCCTGTCGCCTCGCAGTACATTCGATGATTTCAGGAAGGCAATCCGAGAAACCGCTTGGCCTACAATCAAAATAGTGCCGTCAAGCCTTGGCCTGCAGGATGCAGAGTGGGACCTCACGGCAACGTTGACGGAGGGCGGACAAGCAGTGCGCGAGGGACTTCAGCGTCTCCGAATTGGCATCGACAGTATCATCAAGGACTTCGACGTCGTCTTGCTCGATCCTCCGCCGGCCATGGGGTTCCTGGGCCTCAATGTGATGGCCGCCGCAACAGGTATGCTCATCCCGGTTCCGGCAAGGCAGCTCGACTATCTTTCAACCATCCATTTCATGGACACCATCGCCGAGAATATCGAGATCCTCGAGGATCACGGAACGCCTGTTGATTATGGGTTCATTCGCGTCGTCTGCTCGGCCTACACCCCCAGCAAGCCAGGTGAAGCCGACATGTGGAAGATGATGAAGGCCACATATGCCAATTTCCTGCTGAATCAGCCAATTCTGGCTTCTGAGGAAATCAAGAATGCCACTCAAGCATTCCGGTCGATCTATGAAAGCAAGCCTTCAGCTGCGCACGCAACCTACCAGCGTTGCCGGGACAATCTCAACGCAGTCTTCGGAGAAGTTCTGAACGAAATACACGAGCAGTGGCCGTCGAAGAGCATTTCGAGACGGTCATCTGACACGGCAGGGAGTGTTGCAGCGTGAGCCGTCGTTCATTGATTGGCGAGGCCCTCGCCTCCCCTGCCCCTGACCAGCCTTCCGTCTCTGAAGCCAAGGACGCTGCAGGGGCAACTGCATCGCGCAATTTCACAACACGTCGGCTTGAAGGCTTCACGGAAGCAGCGCGGATGGTCAAGCGCCCGACCATCCGGCTCAAACCTGCAGAATGTTCGATCTGGCCGGGAAACGCCCGTGATTACGAACAGCTCACCGAACCCCGTTTGCGATCTCTGATTGAGTCGATCCAAGCAGAAAACGGGAACCGCATCCCAGTAGTCGTGCGTCGTAAGCAGCAAGGTGAGCTGCAGTACGAACTGATCATTGGCACAAGGCGTCACTGGGCTGTCGCGTGGCTCAACGCCAATCACTACCCGGATATCGAGCTCGTAGCGATTATCGAAGATCTCGATGACGAAGCTGCGTTCCGCCTTGCTGATATCGAGAACCGCGAGAGGGAAGATATCTCAGACTTAGAACGCGGTTTGAACTACAAGGCAGCAGTCGACACCTATTACGATGGCCTTCAGGCACGGCTTGCTGAACGCGTGAAGATCTCGAAATCTACGCTCGCCCGGTACATCGGCCTGACAGAGATCCCGCAAACAATCGTAAGCGCATTTGCCTCGCCAATGGAACTTCAGGTCCGGTACGGTGACAAGCTTCTTCCAGCCATACGCAACCCATCGCTGCGCCCCAGGATGGAGGAAGCAGCAAAGCAAATCGCTGCGGAACAAAGTTTCCGGCAATCCGGAGACGAAGAGCCAATTTCTGGCCCTCAGGTTGTTGTCCGTCTGCTCAAGGCAGTTTCGGGCAGGCCTGGCCGTGCCCAGAAAGCCGTAATCGAAGCCGCAGGATCGTCCATTGGTGTCATCGAAAAGGATCGTGCACGAGGGCTCACGATAACGATCAACCCCACTGATTTGAGCGCTGACGAAATCCTTGATGCATTGCGCCCTCTGATTGAGAAGGCGAAGATTCTGAAAAGGCCTGCCCCATGAAGGAGGGTTTTGGACCCACCTATGGCCATGCCTTTACCACTCTGAAAATGTGGCTTTTATCGTTTTATTTCATATGTTTAGCTCACTTGTCCCACATGTGGGACAGCGGCAGATTTACTAGGCGAAGAACGTGAGCGAGAAAGATCAGTCCTCCTCCGGTCGCCGGGTGCAGTTCGAGATGTTCTTCACGCTGCCTGATTTCAGCGATATCTCGCTGCGGGACTATCAGGAGACCATGCAGCGCCCTTTCTTCAGCCTTTCGAAGAAGAAGCGCCTGAAACCCATTGAGTACCTCAGTCCGGACAAGTCGGTCACCGTGCATGTATCAGCCAACCCAGCCTATGGGATGGCGACCATCTGGGATGCAGATATCATGATCTATCTGGCGTCCCACCTCAACGAATTGCGCGAGCGGGGTGACAATGACCTGTCGCCGACCATTCGTGTTCAACCTGGCGATCTTCTCAAGCGAATCTGCTGGGGTGTAAGCGGGCGCGCCTATGAGCGACTGATCGCAGCGCTTGATCGCCTTCAGGCCACGACGATCAAGACGAACATCCGAGCGAACTCCAAATCCCGCGAGACCACATTTTCGTGGATCGATAGCTATACTCATCTCGTTGATGAGCGAACCCAGCGTTCGCTTGGGATGGAAATCACGCTTTCTAAGTGGTTCTTCGACGGGGTCATGGACAAGCGAAATGTCCTTGCGATTTCGCCTCTGTATTTCGAGATAACGAGCGGACTTGGGAAATGGCTCTACCGCGCAGCTCGCAAGCACGCTGGTGGCAATGGGCCAGAAGGTTTCACGATTGGCTTCGAAACTCTTCATCAGAAAAGCGGCAGCGAAAGCTCCCTACCCTCGTTCAAGAACAAGATTCTTGAATTGGCGCGAGCTAACAACCTGCCGGATATCAGTCTGGAGGTCATTGGAGCAGAGACGCCGCGTCCAAAGCTAAAGATGGTGATGCGTCGCCATCTCGAAAAACCTTCTGGAAAAACCGAACATAGTGGCTCTGTCGCCACGGAGAGCAGACCCCAGCGCATTCAGCGCGCAACCCCCGAAAAGGCAGCCAAGGTCAGCCCTCCGCAGGAATTCGTTGATCCTGCCCTCGTGCGCAAGCTCCTTGCAACAACAAGCGCGAGCTTGCGCCCCGAACAGCAAGCCGATGCATCAGCGGCATTGGACAGCAATGCGAGCCAATCTCAGTCACGACGAAGGGGAGGGGGCGCTCAGGACACTCTTGACCCCGAAATCTATCAGGCCATCCGTGCTGAATGTCCTGGTTGGGATCTCGATGTGCTGATGCGGCAATTCGATTCCTTTTTGAACAGCAATCCGCATGAGTTGCCAAGGAACTACTCGAAACGGTTCTACGGCTTCATGAAGAAGCACCACGAGCGCAACAAGCATACGCTTCCGGGCTTTTGAAGATCGCGACCTTCTGCAGGACTTGGTAGCGGCGCCCGGCGCGCTGGTAGAGCTGCCGCTCGGCTTCAGGCCTGATTACGCTCTGCCGCAGGCATAGCGATCTATCGTAAGAATAAGAACAGTCTCATCATGCACGGCAGCTAGCGAACGTGTTTTCGGGAATCACTTCGCTTAGCCCGCCCGATCAGAGGACCGCGTCTACGTTCGGCGCCAGGTAAATAAATCGCTGACTAGGCCCAAGAGTACCGGCATAGACCCTACAGCCGTGCTTCTGCCGTCCATCTTTGACTGAAATCAGCGATCTACTGTGCAGCGCTCAAGCCAGCTGGCAGATCGCCTGAGGCTCCACTTCAGTCACTGCGATCCAGAAACCCGACAGGTCGGCCTTCAATCTGGACGATGGAAAATGCCTCCAAAAACCATTCCTGAAAACACGTTCGACCGGAAATACCACATTTCCGAAAACACGTTCGTTTCAGCCTAGGAGCAAATGGGGGATCAGAAAGTTTGGGATCGGCGCATCATATGTGAATCGGAACGCTAACTGATCCTCTGGCCTCACGCTCACAGCCGCGCTTTCAAAGTTATCAACAGGGCGGGGAGGTGGCGAACGTGTGATCGGGCATCAGATGACGTGTTATTAGAATCTGGCGGTCGTGCTATCAGAAACCGAACATCGTGTTTTCAGATTCGGCATAGCCGCCCCGACTCGCGAGAAATCAGGAGTTTGCAGGCTGATCACGAGCAGGTAACCTCTTAACCTTAGAATCTAAATCCCCTAACGTTCACGCCTGCGGCGGATTTGTTATTGATTTGATTCAAGATTAAGGAAGGCCGACATATCCCTTCGACGATGACCGCTTTGCGTGCGATGCGTACATTCCACCAGAATGGCAACTCGGCAGATTAGCGCTGGTCACAGCCTTAAGATCGATTCCGTGAATCACGACAGGGACCTGTGATTCAAACTTCCGATTGGCCTAACTTCACGTGGCTATCGCATAGTCCTCCGCATGTTAGAGGTTGGACAAAGGGAATGTCAGATCTGGCTCGAAGCCAAAGATCCCGATCTCAATGTTGCAAGGCGGTACGTCATATCTCGAAGCCAGGACCTGTTCGGTGTCACGATTGTTGAATTCTCGTGGGGGCGGATTGGAACGCGTGGACAGCGACGCATCTTATCCTTCGCCGACGCAGGCAGGGCGACAAAGTTCGTAGAACAGTTGCTGCGTCGCAGAGCGACCTCACATCATCGAATTGGCGTTTGCTACCGGGAAGTATTCCGGGGTCCATGATACGTTCACGTGTCCGTTGGGACGATTGCTCCATCGGAAGTTCGAAGGCTGACCATGCTGGCAGTCACCATAGCCGCAACTGATTGTGAAGCGGTTCGCTTGGTCACCCCAAGGCCTCTGGCAAGCTCCGCACGGGTGAGAGGTCCGATGCCGGCTACCAGACGCCAAGCCAGGGGAGCCGTCGAGGAGGCGTACAGGCCTGAAAGTGCTCCCTCAGCCTGCAGGTGAGCCCTTTGCATGGCACGGAGGTCTGCGGCTGCACTCTCAGCGGTAGCCTGAAGCGCACGGCCTAATAGGACGGGCAGGGGTTCCTCGTGAAGTTCACGGAACAGAGCCCGCGGCATGACCCCAGCAAGCGCCATTGGCGCCGAGCCCAGCCCAAACAAGTGTGGCCGCATGGCAGCAGCGAGCGATGCCGCCCAGGCCGCCCCACGCGGTGCCATACGTGTTACCGCGAACCCTCCGACCTGGACCATCTCGCTGCCGCCTTCGAGAAAGTCGATTTCTTCCGTTCTCAGTTCCGTCAGCCATTCAAGCAAGGTGCTCATCGGGTCACGGCTTGGTAGCAGCGCGTCAAGCCGCTCCAGCGCGCGATCGGCGGGCCAATAGGTCTCGGTGAACCCTTCAGAGTGGTTCTTGGCGGCCATGACCAGCTTGGCAGCATGGGCGAGGGGAGGGTGTCCTCGCCGGCTAATCCACGACAAGAACTGACGGCGTTCCTCGGAATACCACGAGCGCATCAGCTCGCTCGCTTCGAGCCCCGGATTGTGTTCAATTCCAAGATTATCAAACGGATAATCGCGCACATGCACGCGCCAGAGGCGCCGAAGTGAGGCCAGCGCAAGGCATTCGGACAACTCGGGTGAGATGAAGGGGAGGGCGCCTTCGATGCGGGCAAGCGTCAGTTGCCAAGGTGCTGGGGCGGATACCATCGGCCAGATAGTATATAAATGGCATAAAAAGTATACCCAGCTTGTACGGTGGGTTTGCTGTCCGATAAGCGCCCTTCACGGACAACACGACAATCTATATAGAGTGCCTCAAATCCGCTGCGACGCCGCCGCTCTCCCAAGGGCAGAACGCCGAAGAAACCAGCGGCGCGATCGAGCATGAAGGAGAGGCGCTTTGGCTGACGGCACCGGGCTGATCGTTGAGGTGCCGATCGATGAGGGCCTCGTCTCGCTCGGACAGGCAATCCCTCCGCAGCTCGCCGCCGAAATCGAGGCCGCCCGTTCCTACAGGGCGCGATCCAAGGCCGCGAACACCGTCCGCGCCTATGACAGCGACTGGCGGCAGTTCGAAGAATGGTGCTGGACGCGCGACCTTGAGCCCATGCCCGCGATGCCCGAGGTGGTTGCAACCTGGCTGGCGTCACTGGCTCAAGCGGGGAGGGCGGACAGTACGATCGGGCGGCACCTTGCTGCCATTGCCTGGCACCACAGGCAGGCGGGGCACGTGGCGCCGCAGCACCGTGATCCCCGCGATGTCATCGCCGATACGCTCGCCGGCATTCGGCGCGAGCAGCGCGCACGGCCGACACGCAAGAAGAGCGCCATTCTGGCGGCCGATCTGGCGCGGATGATTGCGGCTGCAGAAGGATCGAGCCCGAGGGCAATCCGTGACCGTGCGGTCATGGCGCTGGGCCTTGCAGCAGCACTTCGGCGCTCGGAGCTGGTCGCTCTGCAGCTCGCCGATCTCGAGCTCGTGCGCGAAGGGCTCAAGCTGACGATCCGGCACTCGAAGACCGACCAGGAGGGGGAGGGGCAGGTCATCGCAGTTCCGTCGGGCAAGGTGCTCAAGCCCGGTCCCCGCCTCAACGAATGGCTGAGCGTCAGGGGAGGGGAGGCGGGGCCCCTTTTCTATCGAACCGATGCTCAGGGCTTGATGACGAAGGAGCCCATGTCAGATCGCTCGGTTGCTCGCCTGATCCAGCGCTACGCCGAGAAGGTCGGTCTCGATCCGGCTGCGGTCGGGGCGCACTCGCTTCGATCGGGATTCCTGACCGAAGCTGCGAAGGCTGGTGCTTCACTGCCAAAAATGCAGGAGGTCTCGCGACAGAAAAAGGTGGAGGTGCTGCTTGGCTATGTCCGAGATGCGGCTTTGTTTGAGAACCACGCTGGCAAGAGCTTTCTCTAGCCTAGGTTCAGGCTGAAACGCGGTGCCCCAAGGACCAAGGGAGCCACCGCGACACTTACCGCGCGCACATACACCGTGACGGTGGTCTGAAATGTAACCGATTTTGAGCAGAGTCCGACGCCAAGTTGCACTGCTACCCAACTTTGAACCGCTTGGGTCTAGAGTTTTCCGCCACCAGATAGGCACTCTCGTCGCGGAAAAAGATGTCCCGACAAGCCGCATCAACGTTATGAACGCCTTCCAAACCGGGCAGCCAACCATCGCCATGGGCAGCGCCATGATCCAGCTTCTGGCGGTCTTTCTGGCCGGCTCTCGCGCAATTTGAATTCCAAATATGCCATTAATACAATGGGACATTTTCATTTGAACTGCAAATTCAAGCCAGCGCACAGCAACTGCACCTCGTTCGCGCAAGCCGCGACACGTTGATGAAGAAACCCGGCCTCATCCCGAAACCGGCGCGCCAACTGGTTTTCCGGGACGATGCCCAATCCGACCTCATTGCTGACGAGTATGAGGGTCCCTTGCGCAACCGTGATGGTCTCAATGAGTGTGCGGACTGCCGCCGGGATATCGTGATCGCCGATCAGGAGATTGGTCACCCATAGCGTGAGGCAGTCCACCAGCAAGACCCGGTCGGGTGAGGCATGCAACTCGATCGCTTCCGCAAGTTTAAGGGGGGCCTCGACCGTTTCCCATTCCACGCCGCGATCCGCCTGGTGCCGAACGATACGGTTGCGCATTTCCTCGTCGAAAGCTTGAGCCGTAGCGATGAAGACTGGCGACAGGCCGGTCGCCTCGGCTCTGGCCTGTGCATAGCGGCTCTTGCCCGAGCGCGCTCCGCCAATCACGAACAGGCTACGCATCGTCTTTCCCCATTGCGAGTTTCAACAAACCATCCACATCGAGATGATGTTCAAGCTCAGCCGCGATCGCATTGAGCGCGTCATCCACCTTCGCATCATGGTCGATCCCGTCCGACTGCGCGCCGAGCATGCCGAGCAGAGCTGAACGCAGCGCCGTGCTGGCAAATGCTCCGTGGACGTAAGTGCCCGTGACTTGCCTGTCTGCACTGGTTGCGCCGTCGGGCCGCCCTTCGCCGAGCAGCGCAAAGGGGTGACGGCAATCGGGACCGCTGGTCACGCCCATGTGCATTTCAAAGCCGGTGAAGGCTTGATCGAGCGCAGTGCCTGCAACCTGGCGCAGCGCCTTATCTCCGGTCAGGACCGTTTCGACATCCAGCAGACCCAGACCGGGGATATCTTCAGGTGGTCCCTCGATCCCTTCCGGATCGGCGATGCGGCGGCCGAGCATCTGATAGCCGCCGCAGATGCCCAGGACCTTTCCACCGCGCCGATGATGCGCAAGGATATCAATGTCCCAGCCTTGTTCGCGCATCGCCTTCATATCAGCGATCGTGGCTTTTGATCCGGGCAGGACGATCAGCGCACAATCACCGGGGATGGGCTGGCCTGGCGGTACCATGACCAGTTCGACCGAGCTTTCCGCTTTGATCGGATCGAGATCGTCAAAATTGGCGATCCGGGGGATGATCGGGCAGGCGATTTTCAGGCGACCGGCGGTTTCGCGTGCGGTTCGTTCAAGCACGACCGCATCTTCGCTTGGCAAATGGGCAGTGGCGCGCAGCCAGGGCACCACGCCATAGCCTCGCCAGCCCGAAAGCGCCTCGATCTGCCGATAACCGTCGGCAAAGAGCGCCGGATCGCCGCGAAACTTGTTGATGAGAAAACCCCGGATCATCGCCGCGTCGTCCGGGTCCAATACCGCCCTCGTGCCAACGAGCGCAGCAATGACGCCGCCGCGATCGATATCGCCGACCAGCACGACTGGCACACCGGCAGCACGGGCAAAGCCCATGTTGGCGATGTCGCCTGCCCGCAGGTTGATCTCCGCCGGCGAGCCGGCGCCTTCAACCACGACGACATCGCACTGCGCCTGCAGCCGGTGCCAGCTTTCCATGACCTCGGGCAGCAGTTCGCCACGCTTGTGCCGGAAATTGCCACCGCCCAGCGTGCCGCGGACCTTGCCGTGAACGACCAATTGCGATGTGTGGTCGGCCTGAGGCTTGAGCAGTACCGGGTTCATGTCGGTGTGCGGTTCGACCCGGCATGCTAGAGCCTGCAAAGCCTGGGCGCGGCCGATCTCGCCGCCATCGACGGTAACCGCAGCATTGTTCGACATGTTCTGGGGCTTGAACGGGCGAACGCTCAGCCCGCGATTGGCAAGGGCGCGGCACAGCCCGGCAACCAGCACCGATTTCCCGACATCGGAACCCGTGCCCTGCAACATCAGAGCGCCCATACGATATCCTTCCAGGTGAGAGCGGCCACGATGGCCCAGAGCAACAGGCAGGCGCGGACATAAATGCGCAAAGCGCGCCTGACGTCAGCAGCGCCAGCATCGCGCCGCCCGCTGCCGATCCAGTCCTTGGCATGGGTCACACCATCGTAGGACACTGGTCCCGCGAGCGCGAGATCTAGCGCGCCCGCCATGGCCGCCTCGGTCCAGCCTGCATTGGGTGAGGCGTGGCGGCGGTGATCGCGCCACAGCGTGGCCCACCCTCCGCCGCCGGCAAGACATACCACGACGCCGCCAAGCCGAGCCGGCAGCAGGTTCATCACATCGTCCGTGCGCGCCGCAGCCCACCCAAAGGCGCGCCAGCGCGCTTCCTTATGGCCGATCAGGCTGTCTGCCGTATTGATCGCCTTGTAGGCCCAGACGCCGGGCAGGCCGCCGATAACCAGCCAGAACAGCGGCGCGGCGATGCCGTCGCAAAAGCTTTCGGCCAGACTTTCGATTGCAGCTCGTGCCACACCCGCGCGATCAAGGGTGTCGGTATCACGCCCGACGATCATGGAGACGGCATGGCGCGCACTTTCGAGATCATTCTGCTCCAGTGCGACTGCGATGGGAAGAACATGATCGTAGAGGCTGCGTTGGGCCAGAGCGGGCCAGGCCAGTGCTGCGGCACCAAGCCACCAGCATGAGCCCAGCAGGTGCCGGGCGAGCGCGGTAAGGCCAAGTCCAGCCCCGATTGTCAGCACCAGCAGTATCAGAACGGTCATGACGCCGAGCGTCTTGCGTATGCCGTCTGAGTGAGTTGGCCGGTTCCATGCGCCTTCGCAGGCATTGATGATCCGGGCAAACAGGCCGACCGGATGTCCGACACGGCGATACAGCGCGCCAGGCCAGCCAATGGCAGCATCCAGCACCAGGGCCATGAGCGCGAACGGTTCAGCCATGGTCTTCGAGCACGGCACAGAGACGCTCCATCGCCTCGTCGTTGGCGGGCAGGCCAAAGCGTAACCAATCCGGTTTATCGGCGAAGGGGCGGCTGAGGATCGCAGCCCGGGCAAGACGTTCAAACAGGTGTGACGCGTCCGGCGTCGTTATCAGCCGGAAGAGTGGGCATGCGCCGCTTGCCAACAAACCGAACGAGGCCAAGCGCTGATCGAAGCTGGTGGCCTCGGCGATGAGGCGCTCCCGCATCGCGTCCTGCCAGGCGATATCCTGATAGGCGCGGGTGCCGATGGCGATCGCAGCCGCCGAGACCGGCCAGGCACCTAGCTGCTTACGCAGACTCGCCAGGATCGGACGAGGGCCCAGCACAAAACCGAGCCGCAATCCGGCGAGGCCAAAGAATTTCCCGAAGGACCGAAAGATCAGGAGTCTGTGCCGATCATCAACTTGGTCGGCGAAACTGTGGTCGGGGTGGCAGTCTGCAAAGGCTTCGTCGATTACCAGCCACCCTTTCCGACCACGCCGCACCAGAAGATCGCTCAAGGCTTCCCGAGAAAGCAGGACGCCATCCGGGTTGTTGGGGTTGGCAAGGATCAGGCTTGATCCATCGGCCAGCGCCAGATTGCCAAGCGTTACGGGATGGCTGGAGGCCGCCATCTCGCCGTGGGTGCGATAGGATGGAACGGCGTGGCAGACGTCATCGCCCAGCACCCTGCCGGCGAGGCGAAGGCCAACTTCGGTGCCTGGCACCGCGCAGACATGATCGGCATGACACCCGAAGCTGGCGGCGGCCGCTTGCTCCAGCGCGCGCAGGGCCATTTCGTCTGGCAGGGCACGCCAATCGATCTCCACCGCCCCTGCACCGTGCCAGACATGCGGATTGATCCCGGTGGAAAAATCGATCCAACCACGCGCATCGTCGCCGAAATGCGCGCGGGCCGCAGAGAGGCCGCCGCCGTGCCATGTCCAGCGATCGCGGGTCATGCGGCCGCCATCACGACAAGCGCCAGCAGCAGCGCCGCCTCGATCAGTTCAATTCCGGCGCCGTGTCCATCGCCCGAGATGCCGCCAATAGCGCGCTTGATCCACAGGCCCCATAGTGCCGCAGCAGGAACCGCAATGAGCAATGCAGGAAACGCCACCGTGGTGGCGAGAAGTACTGCGGCCCACAGCGCCAGATCGATCGGCCTGATCGCGCCCCGAAAGCGCGCACCAAGGCCATCGTGCAACGGCGATAGCAACAAGGTCCATGCCAGCGGCGCGATGCGCGCGGCGACCGGCACCCAGATCAGTGCCAGAAACTGGCTGTGCTCGATCATGCCATGCAGCAGCACGAGCTTGGTCAGCAGTTGCATGGTGATGGCCGTTACGCCGAAGCTGCCGACATGCGGATCTGCCAGGACGGCCAGGAGCCGCTCGCGGTCCTTGTGGGCCGCGCCGCTGGCATCGGCCATATCTCCCAGACCGTCCAGGTGAAGGGCTCCGGTGACGAGAACCCAGGCGATCAAGGCGGCAAGGGCTCCGGTCCAGGGATCGGTCCTTGCTCCAACCCAGGCGGCCCCGGCAACGATAAGGCCAATCACCAGCCCAGCAGCTGGAAACCAGCGCATGGACTGGGCGAATTCCTCGGCAGAAACCGTGAGCCGGGGTGTCGGCAAACGGGTGAGGAACTGGAGTGCGATGAGGAAGCCTTTCATGCGATCGGGCGCTTCATGTCCAAAGGCCCGCGATCTGGGCTGAGCGCGGCGTTCCCGGCCAGACCCGCAGGCTGATCAGCGCGGCATAGGGAAGGTCAAACGCCCAGACCTGCCGCTGTCCGAAGCCGAACAGGCTGGCCAGCGCAGCCCGGATTGCTCCGCCATGCGTTACGACCAGCGTGTCTTGCGGCGGGATTGCGGCCAAGGCCGCTTCCACGCGCGAAACCAGAGCAGACCAGCGCTCACCACCGGGTGGCGGATTGGCGTCCGGGTCGTCCCAGAACGCGCTGATCGCGGCACTGTCGACCTTAGCGGGTGCCAGACCGTCCCAGTCGCCGAAGTCCAGTTCGCGCCACCGTGAGTCGAGGATCGGGTGCAGCCCTCTTGGATCGGCGATAGCTCTTGCTGCCTCTGCCGAGCGCTGGAGATCGGAACATACAATCGACTGGAACGACAGTTCCTCGACCTGTGCCACGCATGATGCGACGCCCTCGGGCGTCGTAGGCGCATCGGTCCTTCCGAGAAGCAGACCGGGGTGGATGGGCTCGCCATGCCGCATGAGGTGCAGGAAAAACTCGCTCATACGCCAGCAGCCACGCCAGCTTCGGCAAAAGTGGCCATCTGGTTGTGTGCGGCGAGAGCTGAACGCACGATCTGGGCCGCGACCGCAGCGCCGCTCCCTTCGCCCAGGCGCATGCCCAGAGTGAGGAGCGGTGCGAGACCGAACCGCTCGAGCAACCGTTTGTGACCAGGTTCGGCCGAACAATGCCCTGCCAGGCAATGGTCGACAATTGCAGGTTCGGCGGCAAAGATCGGCGCGATGGCAGCGCAGCAGATGAAGCCATCCAGGAGCACCGGCACCCGAAGTTGCCTTGCACGGACAATTGCACCTGCCATTGCGGCTATTTCCCTCCCGCCCAGACGCCGCAGGGTTTCGAAAGGCGTTGACGGTGCAACCTGATGGAAGACGAGTGCCGCTTCGATTACACCGATCTTGCGCGCCACGCCCGCCGGATCGAGCCCCGTTCCCGGGCCGACCCATTCGCCTGCACCGCCTCCCAGCGCCTTTGCACAGAGGGCTGCAGCGGCCGTGGTGTTGCCGATGCCCATCTCGCCAGGGACAAGGAGATCAAGGCCGGCTTCGACCATGGCGGCCCCGGAAGACAGCGCGGCAAGGCATTCGCTTTCGGTCATGGCCGGGGCTGAGGTGAAATCGGCGGTTGGCCGGTCAAGCTCCAGCGCCAGCACCTGAAGATCGAGCCCGGCAGCGGCACACAGCGCGTTGATGGCAGCGCCACCTGCTTCAAAATTGGCCACCATCTGGTGGGTGACTTCGGGAGGAAAGGCGCTCACGCCCCGTGCCGTGACGCCATGATTGCCCGCAAACACGACTGCACGCCCCCGTTCCAGCCGGGGTCTTTCGTGGCCTTGCCAACCGGCCATGAAGATCGCGATCTCTTCCAGCCGTCCCAGGGATCCTGGCGGCTTGGTCAGTTGCGACTGCCGGTTGCGCGCGCTGGCCATTGCTGTTTCATCTGGCGCAGGCATATCGGCAATGGCAGCATCAAAGGCATCGACGGAAGAAAACGTGCTCATTGCGCGACAAAGCCCGGCGGCGGTGTGCGGGTGATGAAGTGGCCTTTGACGCCCTGCGGCCAGTCCTTGAACGGAACCCGGCCATGTTCGCTTTGCGCATAATGGACGGCATAATCGAGGATGGCAGCGGCGGCATCTTCATCGGGAGTGAAGCGGCCCAGAACATACCCGACTTTGCCTGGCGCACGAAGATGGACCGTGCAGAATTCGCTGCAGGCGAACAAGCAGGGCATTTCCTGCACCGCGATACCGGAATAGCGTTCATCGCGTGCCTGCACGGCGCGCAGGGCCTCGACCATACGCGCGCCACCACGCACACCGGCGTCATCCTCCTTTGCGGTGCTGCTGTGTCGGCAGGTGTTGCATGCTACTACGGCAGGGCCGTCCTCGACGGGGATCAACATAATTTCTTGCTCCATAGATTGGGGGTCATCGGTCGAACACTCGGTTGGTCACAGGTTCCCGGGCTTGCCAGCCCCGCCGCTCCAATTCGGGTGTCTGGGACGGGTCCTGGGGGTATCCGAAGCACAGCAGTGCAATCAGCGACCAGTCGGCGGGTACGTCCAGCAAGGCGCGGATGACACCGGGCTCGAGGATCGATACCCATCCGACGCCAATGCCGCGGAGCCTTGCCGCCAGCCAGAGTGTGTGGATCGCCAGCACGCATGAATAGCGCAACATCTCCGGCATACTGACAATGCCAAGTCCATGGCCTGCTTTGGGCTGCTCATCACAGAACACCACGATCAGTTCCGGGGCTTCGCGAAGGCCATGCAGCTTGAGCGAACGATACAGTTCCTGCCGGGCTTGGCAGGCATATTGCTGCGCTGCTTGTGCGTTCTGTGCATCGACATGGTCGGCCAGCGCCTGACGAAGGGTGGATGAACGCACGCGCACGAACCGCCAGGGCTGCGCATTCCCGACCGAAGGCGCGAGGGAGGCACACTCCAGCAGCGCACACATCTCCTCTTCCGCGACAGCACGGGCTTCGAAGTGCCGCACATCGCGTCGCCAGCGCAGCAGCTGCGCAAATCGAGCCGCGAACTCGGCATCGAACTGGGGCGGCAGATCGCTCAGAACTCGATCCCTGCCTGCGCCTTCACGCCCGAGCGGAAAGGGTGCTTGATCATGGTCATCTCGGTGACGAGATCGGCCGCCTCGATCAGTGCATCGGGCGCATTGCGTCCGGTGACGATGACATGTTTCATCTCGGGTTTCGCGGCAAACGCCTTAAGAACCTCATCCAAGGGCAGGTAGTCATACCGAAGGACGATGTTGAGTTCGTCGGCTACCACCATCTGGTAAGCCGGATCGGCGATCATGCGGCAGACTTCATCCCAGGCAGTACGTGCCGAAGCGATATCGCGTGTCCGGTCTTGCGTATCCCAGGTGAAACCTTCACCCATCGGCTTGAACTCGACATTTTCCGGGAAAGCGTCGAACACCGTCTTTTCGCCTGTCGCCATCGCGCCCTTGACGAACTGGACGACCCCGACCTTCATGCCATGTCCTATTGCGCGCACGACCATACCGAGTGCAGCGCTTGTCTTGCCCTTGCCCGTGCCAGTGTGAACGATCAGCAGCCCCTGCTCGCGGGTCTTGGTGGCCATCATGGTGCTACGCGCAGCCTGGATCTTGCGCATTTTCTCGGCATGGCGCGCATCTGCGCTTGCAGCTTCTTCTTCGCGGTCAGCAGGCATCGGCTCGTTCCTTTCGCATCAGGTAGACATCCATGATCCAGCCGTGGCGAGCGCGCAGTTCCGCGCGGCGCGCGGCAATCTGCGGCGCAGAATCGGCAAGTGGCCCATGCACCAGTGCTTCTTGCGACATGCCCAGATAGGCACCCCACCAGATCGTGATGCCAGCAGGATCGAGGACTTCGAAGGCGCAGCCGGAATCGAGCATGACGACGATCGTGTGCACTCCCAGCGGCCAGCCTTCCCGGCGCAACCTGCGGCCGGTGGTGATCGTGACAGGTTCGGCCAAGGCGTTCAGCGGGATGGCGTGAGCAGCCGTAAGAGCCTGAATGCTGGTGATACCGGGTTCGACGCGAACAGTTAGGTCGACCCCAGCCGTCCGGAGCCGATCGGCAATACGCAGTGTGCTGTCGTAAAGCGACGGATCGCCCCACACGAGCAGCGCGACCCGCCCACCATCAGGAAGGTGAACTGCTATCTGCTCTGCCCAAATCGCTGCAATCGCATCGTGCCAATCGTCGACGGCCTGCGTGTAGTCGCCATCCTGTCGGCGAACGGGCATGTCGAACTCGGCCATGCGGACCGGTGAGGCCAATGCGGCGCCACAGATGGAGTGGCGCAGGTCCAGGAGATCTGATTTGGCATCGCCTTTGCGGGGCAGCAGAATGAGATCGACCGCGTTGATTGTGCGTATTGCAGCACGCGTCAGGTGGTCGGGATTCCCGGTGCCTATGCCGATCAGATGGAGGTGGATCATGCCTCCTCCATCATGGGGCCGTAGATCACCAGTGCGGTTGCATCCGATCCGCCGTCGGCAAGTGACCGAGCAAGTCCGGCAATAGTGCTTCTGGTAAGTCTTTGGTCCGGTCGGCTAATGTTTTCTGCCAACAAGGCTGCAGTATCGTCCGCAAGTCCTGCCGCGACAAGCTGCGCAGCAAGCGCCGGAAATGTGCGCTTTGGCATGAAGACGACCGTTGTGGCACAAGGGTCGGCAAGCGCTGATAGATTGAGGTCTTCGGGTAAAGTGCCAGTCTTGCCATGTCCGGTTACGAACTGGACGCGTCTAGCGTGCTCGCGTCGTGTCAGTGGTATCGCGGCAGCTGCCGCTGCGGCGGTCGCCGAGCTGACGCCAGGAATGATCTCGAACGAGATTCCCGCATGGCGAAGCGCCTCAATTTCTTCTTCGAGTCGGCCGAACAAGCCAGCATCTCCCGATTTGAGCCGGATGACATGCTTCCCGGCCAGGGCATGGTCCACCAGAAGACGGCTGACTTCGGCCTGACTTGGAGATGGCCGACCGGCGCGCTTGCCTACCGCTACCAGTTCAGCGTCATCGCGCGCGCGGGCCAGGATCGGTCCCGCAGCCAGATCATCAAACAGGACCACCTGCGCTGTCTCAAGACGAGAAACGGCTTTAAGGGTCAGCAGCTCGGGATCGCCAGGGCCCGCACCCACAAATGATACGAACCCTTTCACGATGCGTTCGCGATCATGTGGAAGAAGGTTCCGGTCACGCGGCCGCGATACGAGCCTGTTTCGGCAACCGCGACGCCATCTGCATCGGTTACACATGCCAGCGCTGCGTCTGTCTGCTCGAGGATCGTCGAGTAGTGGAACTCGTGGCCGCGCAGTCTTTTGCCTTTGGCCAGTCCGGCTATCGGTGCCAGCAGTTCGGCCTGGCGATAGCCGAGATGCATCTTGCGCTGTGCATAGCTGGTAACAAGCCCCAGCAGGCCGGCCATACGATGCCGTTCTCCCGACTTGTCCACCAAGGCCTCGCCCAGAACCATGTAGCCGCCGCATTCGCCGTGGACCGGGCGGGTCTTGGCGTGATGGCGCAGGCCGGTCAGGAAGTTCGTCGCTGCAGCGATGGTCCCTGCGTGCAATTCCGGATAGCCGCCCGGCAGCCAGACAAGATCGGCATCGCGGGCAGGGGCCTCGTTTGCCAATGGCGAGAAGGGCATGATCTCCGCGCCAGCCCGCCGCCAACCTTCGAGCACATGGGGATAGACGAAGGAAAAGGCGGGATCGCGGGCGATGGCAATCCGCTGGGCAGGGGGAAGCGGCAGTTGGCCGGGGGCCGGAGGCGGGGCGCTGTTGCTGCTGGCGGCATGGCGGATGGCATTCAGATCGACATTTGCACGCAGAAATGCGGCATAGTCCGATATCGCCCGCTCGAGATCGGGATGCTCGACAGCCTGGACCAGACCGAGATGGCGTTCTGGCAGGGTGAGATCGCCGCGCCGGGGCAGGGCACCCAGCACAGGCATGCCTATCGCTTCCATCCCCCGGCGCACCAGCCGTTCATGGCGGGGACTGGCCACCCGGTTCAGGATCACGCCTGCAAACGGCAGCGTGTCATCCAGATGCTTGAAACCGAGCGCCGTTGCAGCGGCGGATTGGGCTTGTCCGGACACGTCCAGCACCAGCACAACCGGCCAGCCCATTGTCCGTGCAATGTCCGCACTGGCGCCATTGCCAACGGCACCCCGGCTCGCGACACCATCGAAAAGGCCCATCGAAGCCTCGGCAAGCACCATGTCCGCGCCAACAGCCTCTCCCGCGATTGCAGCGATCAGCTCGCCATTCATGGCCCAAGTATCGAGGTTGAACGACGCACGGCCGCAGGCGGCGCGGTGAAAGGCGGGATCGATATAGTCGGGACCGCTCTTGAAGGGCTGGACCACCGCGCCGTCTTCAACCAGCGCTCGCAGCAGGCCCAGCATGACCGTAGTCTTGCCCGTTCCCGATGCCGGAGCGGCGATCATCAGGCCTGAAACGCTCATTCCCCGGCTCCTGCAAAGCGCGAGCTCGCATCCTGTGGGCGGAAGCGCCGGTCGTAGCCGTGGGCGTAGAGGCTGCTTTGTGCGAAGTCCTCCGCCCCCAGCACCCGTCCGACAAGGATCAGCGCGGTTCGTTCCATGCTGCCGGCGATGGCTGTTTCGACGGTGTCGAGGGTGGCCCGGACGATCCGCTGGTCGGGCCAGCTGGCGCGCCAGACGACCGCAACGGGGCAATCCGCGCCATAGGCGGGAGCAAGATCGGCCACGACCCGCGCGAGGTTGTGGATCGATAGATGGATAGCCAGAGTCGCGCCCGTCACAGCGAAATTGGCGAGGCTCTCGCTCTGCGGCATCGCGCTGGCCCGCCCTGGCGTGCGCGTGAGTACCAGCGACTGGCCGAGCTCGGGCAAGGTCAGTTCGGCTTCCAGAGCCGCCGCTGCCGCCGAGAAGGCGGGAACACCCGGCGTGACCGTAAACGGAATGTCCAGTGCGCGCAGGCGGCGCAATTGTTCGCCCATTGCCGACCAGACGGACAGGTCGCCCGAATGGAGGCGGGCAACATCGCACCCTGCGGCGTCAGCCTCCGCTATCTCGGCGATGATCTCGTCCAGCGTCATGGGCGCGGTGTTGACGATGCGGGCACCGGGCGGACAGTGATCGAGTACAGCCACGGGAACCAGCGAACCGGCATAGAGGCAGACCGGGCTGGCGGCGATCAGGTCGCGCCCTCGCAGGGTCAAAAGATCGGGTGCGCCGGGGCCGGCGCCGATGAAGTGGACGGTCATGGCTGTGATCCTTCGGCAATGGCGCAGCTGGCCATGCGATCGGGCGAGATGTGGCGCGTGCGCAAAAGGCGGGCGCCCGGACCAGCGGCGACCAGCGCGCAGGCTTCTGCGACACTGCCGGTCGCGCGTGCCTTCAGGCTGGCGGCAGAGCTGGTGGGCGTAGGCGTGGTGGACAGGGACGCCGATGGGATGCCGGTCATCGGCAGTCCCAGTGCCTCTGCAAGCGGTACCAACGCAGACGTCTTGTCGATGGCGGTCGCCAAATGGGTTATAGGGGGCAGCCCGTCCTGCGCCAGTTCCAGCGCCGCCCGCAGCGAAGCGAGGCCTGCGCCGCGCCGAAAGCCGAAGCCAGCCACGATCATAGCGTGACGCTCCACTGTACCACGGGATAGCGCCCCTTCCAGCCATGCCGCTGGCCAAGGGGCACGGCATCGGCCAGTTCGATCCGCAGCAGACTGCCGCCCTTTGCGCCATGCCAACGGGTAAGAGCGGCTTCAGATTCAAGGCTCACGGCGTTCGCCACCAGCCGCGTTCCATCAGGCAGCCGGGCCCAGAGGGCATCGAGCAGCGGGTCGGACAAGCCGCCACCGATGAACACAGCATGCGGATGGGGGCCTTCCGGCAGGCCTTCGGGCATCCGGGCATTGATCACATCCAACCGGTCTACACCCAGAGCCTTGGCGTTTGCGCGGGCGCGGCCGGCCCGTAGCGGATCGGCTTCGAACGCGGTCGCCCGGTTGGCGGGATGAGCCAGCAGCCATTCGATCGCGATTGACCCAGAACCCGTGCCGATATCCCAGAGCCATTCACCGGCACGCGGGGCGAGGGCCGAGAGGGTCAGGGCGCGCACCGGGGCCTTGGTGATCTGTCCGTCGTGATCGAACCACGCATCCGGTCTGCCGGATGTGACGGGCAGGACATTGCCTGAACCGGCGAACGCGATGCCCACGGCAACGGGATGGGCAATGTCTGCGAACGGCAGGGCTTGCGCGGTCGTCACGCGGAGGCGTTCATGGGGGCCGCCCAGCGCTTCCATCACATGAAGCGTCGATGGGCCGAAGCCCTTGCTGGTCAGATATTGCGCCGCCGTGGCAACGGCATCGCCATCGCGCAGCAGGACAATGGCGCGCTGGGCGGGTGCGATATGGGGGCACAAGCGGTCCAGCGGCGCTGCGTGCAGGCCGAGGCAGGCCGTTTCCTCGATCGGCCAGCCCAGCCGGGCGGCAGCAAGGCTGAAGGTCGATGGCGCGGGGTGCGCAACCCATTCCGCCGGACCGAGATGGCGCGCAAGGCTTGCGCCTGCGCCGAACCAGAACGGATCGCCCGATGACAGCATGACCACCCGCCGCCCGCGATGCGCCAGCAGTTCGGCTATGCCGTCGGCAAAGGGAACTGGCCATTTGAAGACCGCGCAGGTAAGCGCGGGAAGCAGCGCTAGATGGCGCGCCGATCCCATGACCAGTTCGGCCCTGGCCAGCGCGGCCCGGCCCGCTGAGCACAGGCCGTCCACGCCGTCTTCACCGATGCCGATGATCGTCAACCATGCGCGAGGGTCCATGTCAGCCATGCCGAATGTTCTCCTGCTTGGCGGAACAACCGAAGCGAGCGCACTGGCGCGCCTGCTTGCGGCAGCGCAGGTTGCGACGACACTCAGCTACGCGGGCAGGACCGACAACCCGCGGCCACAGCCGGTGCCGATCCGCGTCGGCGGCTTTGGTGGGGTGGCGGGGCTTGTGGCCTATCTCCAAGACCATCGCATCACGCATCTGGTCGATGCGACGCATCCCTTTGCCGCGACTATGAGCGCACATGCCATAAAGGCCGCGCGGATTGCCGGGATTGCCCATATCGCCTTGACCAGACCCGCATGGGAGGCCGGGTCGGGCGATCGCTGGACATGCGTGAGAGACACTGCCGCTGCGGTGGCCAAACTTGCGGGCACGCCGCGCCGCATCCTGCTCGCGCTGGGCCGAATGCATGTGGAAGCCTTTGCCGCACAGCCGCAGCATCACTACCTGCTGCGCTTTGTTGACCCTCCGGCTGCGCCCCCAGGCCTGCCCTCCCACGACCTTGTCATCGATCGCGGGCCGTTTACGGCTGAAGGTGATCGGCTGCTGATGCAGTCTCACATGATCGACCTTGTTGTGTGCAAGAACGCCGGTGGCACGGGCGCCGAGGCAAAGCTTGTCGCTGCGCGCCAGCTCAAGCTTCCGGTCGTGATGATCGACCGCCCGGTGATCGGTGACCGGATCGAGGTCTGTCGCGCAGAAGATGTGCTGGAATGGCTTGGTCATGAGGCCACTTCCGCAACGGACCGGGGCGTATAGAGGATAGGGCCTGCCGCACGTTCGATGATCCGCGTCCGGCTTGATCCCACGATCACCGTGGTGCGCATGTCGGCCATTTCATCGTGCGCCTTGCCCAGCGGCACGATGCGCAGATCTTCCTGCGGCGTTGTGACGGCGCGGGCAAACAGCATCGGGCGATCATCGCCGCACAGCTCCTTCAATAAGGCCAGCGCACGGGCGAAGCCTTCGGGACGTGCCTTCGAGCGGGGGTTGTAAAGCGCCAAGGCAAAGTCCGCCTCCACGGCCAGCCGCAGCCGCTTTTCGATCATGGCCCAGGGTTTCAGGTTGTCGGAAAGATTGATCGCGCAAAAATCGTGACCCAGCGGTGCCCCGGCCCGTGCACTGGCGGCCAGCATGGCGGTGATGCCCGGCAGCACCCTGATATCCAGCGTCCGCCAGCGGGAAGGACCTGCCTCAAGCGCTTCGAATACCGCCGAGGCCATCGCGAACACCCCCGGATCACCTGACGATACGACAACGACCCTGCGGCCCTGCGCCGCAAGATCGAGCGCCAGAGCGGCGCGGTCGAGCTCCACCCGGTTGTCCGAGGGGTGAAGCGTCAGGCCTTCGCGTGCAGCTATCCGGGCGACATAGGGAATGTACCCGATCACGTCCGTAGCCCCGGCCAGCGCGGCGGTGACTTCGGGTGTGACGAGTGCCTCGTCTCCTGGTCCCAGACCGGCGATTGCTAGCCAACCCTTGTCCTTTTCCCCGGTCATGGTCGCCTCCCCTGACCATGGATCAGCAGGATCGAGAAATAGGGGGTCACCGCCTCAGCCTCGGCCAGCATGGTGACGCGCTGTCCGGGCATCGCTGCGTGTTCGACCAGCCATGCCGCATCCATGCGCCCGGCGGCTGCCACGGCGCGGCGAAGCTTGGGCAGGTTCCGACCGATCTTCATCACCACCAGCGCGTCAGTCTCGCGGATCCGGCGGGCAAGCTCGGCTTCCGGCAGCGTGGCCATGACCACGGTCATCACATCATCGCCCCAGGTGATCGGCAGGTCCGTCGCGGTCCAGGCGCCAGACATGCCCGTGATGCCAGGGACGACTTCCACCGGTATGCGGCCTGAAAGGCGGGCATGGAGGTGCATGAAGGAGCCGTAGAAGAACGGGTCGCCCTCACACAGCACGACGACGTCCTCACCCTGCTGCGAAATCGCTGCAAGCCGCTCCGAACAGTGCGTGTAGAACGCCGACAGGCAGGCATTGTAGCGAGGATCGGATACCGGGATTTCGGTGGTTACCGGATATTCCATCGGAAACTCGATCACGTCAGCGCGGAGCATCCCTTCCACGATGCGCCTTGCCTGGCCGGGCCGCCCAGCCTTGCGGAAATAGGCGACGTGGTGCGCCGTGCGTACAAGCCGGTCGGCGCGCACGCTCAGCAGGTCTGCCGCACCCGGACCAAGCCCGACACCGTGAATGGTGCCGATGTTCGTGCCGGCGTTCATTCGGCCGTACTCGCCAGCGCGTTGATGGCCGCCACGGTGATGGCACTGCCGCCAAGGCGGCCCTCGACGACGCAGCAGGGTGCAGGAGGAGCGGCCCAGAGGGCAGCCTTGGATTCAGCTGCTCCCACGAAGCCCACCGGACAGCCGATGATCGCCGCAGGGCGTGGGCAGGCGGGGTCTTCCAGCATGTTCAGCAGATGAAACAGCGCGGTTGGTGCATTGCCGATCGCCACGACCGCACCCGCCAGAATGGGCCGCCACAGTTCCAGCGCGGCAGCGGATCGGGTGTTGCCGATCTTGCGTGCAAGGTCAGGCACCGCAGGATCTTGCAGCGTGCAGATGATTGCGTTGCTCCCGGGAAGCCGGGCGCGGGTGATCCCTTCAGACACCATCCGCGCATCGCACAGTATCGGCGCGCCGCCGGCCAGCGCAGCGCGTGCCGCATCGGCAAATCCCGACGAGAACCGGATATGCGCTGCAAGTCCGACCATCCCGGCCGCATGGATCATCCGCACTGCCACCTGCTCTTCGCCTGGCGCGAAAGGGGAGAGATCGGCTTCGGCGCGGATCGTGGCAAACGACTGGCGATAGATCGCTGCCCCGTCGGTTTCATAGACATGGGGCATCAGACGGCTCCAAAATGCGCGAGGATTTCGCTGGCGCTCAAGCCGGAGCGGGACGGAGGCGATCCGGCTTTGCCAGCAAGGACCAGATCGAACCTGCCGTTGCGTCCGGTCAGCGTGACATCGGCCACCTGCGAGCAGGCGCAGCCTTTGGCACAACCCGAAACGTGCAGCCGTCCCGAGACATAGGGCGCAAGTCGGCGCGCAAGCGCACGGGTTTCAACCGTCGCCTGTGCGCACAATGGTGCGCCCGGGCAGGCTTCCACATGGGGCAGCGGATCAGGTTTAGCGCCGGTGGACGGGTGGGTCCGGGCAGCCGCCGCCCCCTCGATCAACAGCCGCCGCCACGGTGTTGTTCGCAGTCCAGAAGCAGAACCGGATTCGAGCAGGATGGCGAGCTCCGAAGCCTCTATCAGCCCGAACGCCAGCGCGATCGATGGATGATGTCCGGTGCCAAGCACATGGCCCGGTTCAGCCATTGCAGGCGCGATCGCACCTTTTGCCCATGCGGGAAGTTCCGCATCCCAACGGGCCATGCGCCCGGCTGCGGCGGCGCCGCTCGCGGCGAACCAGTGAGCGAGAGCGATCAGGGCGTCCGCTTCCGTGCCTGGAGACAGGCTTGATCCGGTGAGGCAACCATCGGCGCGAAGGATGAGGCTGCCGTCCGTGCCGCGTTCGACACGGAAATCGCCGGATGCGCCGGTCAGCACAGCGGCAGGGCCGGCATCGATGACGAACCCGACCTTGCCGGGAAGATCGGGCCATTCGCCTATCCGGGCCAGCAGGGCGTTGGCGATGCGGTGGGTGTCGTCGTTCTCCTGCCAGTCGGGCGCGACAAGGACGTTGCGCCGCGCTTCGAGTGCAGGCTCGGGCTGCACTAATTCCAGCGCAATCAGCCTTTGGATCAGCAAGGGCCAGCGATCTTGGGCAACGCCGCGAATCTGCAGATTGGCGCGCCGCGTCAGGTCGATCAGCCCGCTGCCGCAGGTGGCGGCCGCATCGCAAAGGGCCAGCGCCTGCTCCCGTGTCAGCCGCCCGAGCCGGGGTTTGACCCGCACCAGTAGGCCGTCGCCGGATATCATCGGGTGCCATGCGTCCGGGCACCAGCCCTTGACGGCAAATCCGGTCATGGTGCCTCCCGCAGGCTGGCCAGGATGGAATTTCGCCGGGTGCGCCAGAGGCCCGCGGCATGCAGCGCGGCAAAGCGCGCTTCCATCGCCGCCAGTGCATCGGGATTTTCGCGTTCGAGGAAGGCGCGAACTTCGGACTGGCCGAGCGTTGCCTCGTGATAAAGGTCGATCAGCTGCGGCGGCACGCTGCCGGAAAGATGTGCGAAAGCGCCAAGATGGTCCAGCGTCGCGGCCAGTTCCGCGCCCCCACGAAAGCCGTGGCGCATCATTCCTGCGATCCAGCCTGGATTGGCGGCTCGGGCACGGACCACGCGGGCAATTTCTTCGGTCAGCGTGCGGGCCGCCGGGTTGTTCGGGTCCCGATTGTCGAGATGATAGAGTGCGGCCTTGCCTCCGACAATCGCCTGGGCTGCGGCAAAGCCTGCCTCGTGCCCGGCATAGTCCGCGGCCAGCAAGAGGTCGGTTTCAGGCAGGTCCTGCAGGTGGACGAAGGCGTCCGCGCTGGCCACTCGCAGACGGATGCCATCGGGGTCAGCCTCGCTTCCCGTGCTGGAATCGGAAACGCTATCCAGCGCGTGGTCGGAGGCTGCCAGCCATGCTTCGCCCGCCGCACGCCGGGCATCATCGGTATAGGTTTCGGCCGCGTCTCCGATCCCGAGTCCATACCGGCCCGGACGCGGACCATAGACGCGCGGCGCTGGGGCCAAGGCAACGAAAGGGTTCCAGTCGGCGGGTTCGTCCCTGGTGCACAGCGCCCGGACGGCCTGACCGAACAAGGCGGGCAGGGTGGGAAAGGCATCACGAAACAGGCCCGAAACGCGCAGCGTTACATCGAGGCGAGGGCGGTCGAGCATGGCGAGTGGGAGAATCTCAACCCCCGTCACGCGCTCTGAAGCCATGTCCCACATCGGCTTTGCCCCCAGAAGGTGCAGCGCCATCGCAAACTCTTCACCAGCCGTGCGCATGGTGGCCGAACCCCACAGATCCACCACAAGGCCACGCGGGTAGTCGCCGTGATCCTGCAGATGGCGGCGGAGCAGCTCCTCGGCGAGCACGACGCCCTGTGCATGCGCTGCGCGCGAAGGTACTGCGCGCGGATCGATCGTGTAGAGGTTGCGTCCCGTCGGCAGCACATCGGTTCGTCCGCGATGGGGCGAGCCAGATGGTCCGGGAGCGATCCATCGGCCGTCCAGCCCAGCCAGAAGCCCGTTCCGCTCTGCCGCGCCCTGTTCACCGCGGCCGAAAACGTGGAGACCGTCACCGAACTGGCTGGCTTTCACATCGCAGACGAAGCGATCGATCCGGGTGATCGCTTCGACCAGAGTGGTGGCGGTATCAAGGCCGAGCTCTGCCTCCAGCCCCAGCGCGGCAGCTTCCTCGCGGATGGATTTCTGCAGACGGTCCCGGCGGGCAGGGTCCAGCCCGTCGGCATTGGAGAATTCGTCCAGCAAAGCCTCGATCCGGCCCAGCCCGGCGCCGCTTCCGGTCGGGACGAGCGGCGGCGGCACATGGCCGATGGTGACAGCACCGATGCGGCGCTTGGCCTGCGCTGCCTCGCCCGGATCGTTGACGATGAAGGGATAGATGACCGGCATCGCTTGTGTCAGCGCTTCGGGCCAGCAAGCGTCAGACAGCGCTACAGCCTTCCCCGGCAGCCATTCCAGCGTACCATGCGCGCCAACATGGACCAGCGCATCCGTACCCTGCTGGCCCAGCCACAGGTAGAAGGCGACATAGGCGTGCCGCGGGCAGCGCGAGAGGTCGTGATAGTCTGCATCGCGACTGATAGGCTCGCCCCGCTCGGGCTGAAGCGCCACCAGCACCTGGCCGAGCGTGAGCGCCGGGAAGCGAAATGCCCCATCGACAGCCAGCGGATCGTCTTCCGGCTCTCCCCATGCCGAGGCAAGGTCCTGCCGCAGCGTCTCGGGCAGGGCGGACATGGCAGTGCGATAGGCATTCAAAGGCCAGACCAGATGCTCGGTCGCCAGCTGCCTGGCAAGATCGGTGGGGCGGCTGACCTTGTACCCGGCCTCTGCCAGATCGGCGACAATCGCATCGACTGAGGCCAGCGCGTCAAGACCCACGGCGTGCGCCATCTGGTAGGCCTTGCCGGGGTAGGTCGACAGGATCAGGGCGACGCGGCGTTCGCATGCCGGCTTGCGGGCCAGCCCGATCCAGCGCGCCACGCGGTCGGCGACCGCTGCGATCCGGTTGTCATCGCCGCGGTGCGAATAGGGAGCGAAGCCGAGTGCCGGATCGCGTTCGCCCGCTTCCTTGAAGCTCGACACGCCTGCAAAGATGCGCCCGTCAATCTCGGGGAGTACGACATGCATGGCAAGGTCAGCCGGCGAGAGGCCACGCGATGTGCGCGCCCATCCTGCGCGCGGTGCGGTGGCAAGCGCGATCTGGAAGACCGGAACGCCCCCCCCGTCGAGCGGCGTTCCGCCATCCTCGCCCCGCGCTGAAAAAGCCGTGGCATTGACGATGGCTGCAGGCGCCAGCGAACGCACCCAGCGATCCACCTGTGCCCTGACCTCAGGGGGCTTGAGCGAGGGGACGAAGATCGAGAGCGCGTCAAAGCCGCGTTGTTCAAGCGCGGAATGAAGCGCGGCGATCGGGTGCAGGTCGTGTGCGGCGAGGTACGCACGGTAGAAGACGATCAGGATCAGCGGCCGATCCGCATTGGGCCTGAAGCTGGCAGGATCGATGATCCCGCAGGAGGGGTGCCATCCGCCAGTTGCCGGCAAAGCCGTGCATTGCGTCACAGTGCTGACGCCAAGCCCTGCGGCGTGCGCGAGAGCGGCCAGGGCCGCGCGCGCCGCTGCCGCGCCGCCCTCGTCACACAACTGGCAAAGCTTGGCCAGCGTGGCGGCAGGAAGCGTGGAGACACTGTCGAGGTGCCAATCCGGCCGACCATCGGCAGGCAGGACAGCAAGCGCAATCCCGCGCGATCGGGCGAGGGTCTCGACCTGTTGAAGGCCGTAGCTCCAATAGGGCGTGCCGCCGATCAGCCGGATCAGCACGGCCTTTGCCCCGGCCAATGTCTTTTCGATATAGGTGTCGACCGACAAAGGGTGGATCAGCGCGGCAAGATTGGCGAGCCGCAACGAAGGAAATGCCGGATCCGCCGCTTGCGCCTGGCGCCAGCCTTCCGCGAACGCACCAAGATCGCTGTCCGAGAAGGACAGGACGACAAGATCCGCAGGCTCCTGCCCCAGATCCTGTGGGATGGCCGTTTCCTCCATCCCATGCGTTTCGCGAAAGATGACGTGCACGGCCTAGCTTAGCCTGCCAGCACCGCGCGAATGGCAGGCTCGTCGATATCGTCATGCTCGGCGATGGCGACCAGGGTGGTCTGGCGCCGCTCATCGGGGCGCCATGGGCGGTCGTACTGGTGACGAACCCTCGACCCGACGGCCTGCACCAAGAGGCGCAAGGGCTTGCCAGTCACGGCAGCGTAGCCTTTTACCCGCAGGATGCGATGGTCGCGGGCGAGCGTTTCGATACGCGCCACCAAATCGGCGGGATCGGCAATCTCGCCGAGCGCGATGACGGTGCTGTCGAAATCGTCGTGCTCGTGATCATCCTCATTGTCGTGATGCGAGGGCCGGGCAGCGATATCGTCTTCGGCGGCAGCTCCAAGTCCAAGGATCACGCGAGGGTCGACAATCCCTTCGGCTATCTCGATCACAGGCACGGGGCGGGGTGCTTCGGCCGCAATGGCTGCCCTTGCGGCAGCGACTCCGTCAGGTCCGGCCAGATCAACCTTGGTCAGCAAAACGAGATCGGCGCAGGCAAGCTGGTCCTCGAAGACTTCGGACAGCGGGGTTTCGTGGTCGATCCCCGGGTCTGCGGCGCGCTGGGCCTCCAGCGCTGCAAGATCGGGGGCAAACCGTCCGGCAGCAACCGCTTCGGCATCGGCCAGCGCAAGGACGCCATCCACCGTGATGCGACTGCGGATTGCCGGCCAGTCGAAGGCCTTGAGCAAGGGCTTGGGCAGGGCCAGCCCTGATGTCTCGATCAGGATATGGTCAGGGCGCGGATCAAGCGCGAGCAGGCGCTCTACGGTGGGAATGAAATCGTCCGCCACGGTGCAGCAGATGCAGCCGTTGGCCAGTTCGACGATGTTTTCCGCCGGGCAATCGGGAATGGCGCAGGATTGTAGGATGTCCCCATCCACCCCCAGAGTACCGAATTCATTGACGACCACAGCCAATCGGCGTCCGCCAGCGTTGCGGATCAGGTGGCTGATCAGCGTGGTCTTACCGGCACCCAGAAAGCCGGTGATGATCGTGACGGGTACCTTTGACAGGTCCGACATGGCAGTTCCTCCGCGCGCCAGAGCGACACCGGGCAGGGCTTGCCGGACAGGTCCGGTCGGCGCGCGACAACGGGCTGGCGCGACAGACGCCCGAAACCACGCGGCCGTGCAGCCCCAGCCGCACAGCTTCGTCGCTCAGACGGAAGAGTACCGTGCCTTGGCCATCCCCTGGACCCGGGCAAGAGCGACCAGAGCGCCGGCAGGTCTCCTGGCTCGCGGGTCACAGCTTGATGCACGCCTTCCCAGATGCGCGTTCATGCGCGGTCCAGTGGCTTTTCCTGCACGCGCAGGAAAAATGTGCATCGCGCTATCCGCTTACAGTTGCAGGGACAGCCGCGGATTTGGGAGCTACGCTCCCGCACCGCATTCCCGATTAAGCCCCGTTGGGGGCACCGGCGCGATCATCGATGGCACGGGCAAACCCGCATCATCATTGAATATCTCTAGACCCAAACTTCGATCATGCCAATCAAAGTTCGCGCTGAAATTGCAGGCGCAACCTCACTGTTCCGTTTCATCGGTTTCAACGGGAGCGCGGTCGAACCAGACGCGCCAGGGACCCACGTGCTCGTGACCGGCAGCGGCAAGACGGCGCAGGACGATGCGGGCTTTCGTTCGGCCCCGCCGTGTGTCGGGCCAATCAAAGAATTCAGGGTTTGCGCCTTCAGCCACAGCGGTGCGGATATGTGCGTCCACGGCACGATCCTGATCAAGGCCAAAGCGTTCAAGCATAGGTGAAAAGGCGGTGTCCGTATCGGGCACGAAATCGTGCCGTTCACCCAGTGCGTTCCGCCAAGGTGAGCGAGGGTGAATGTTCAGGATCGACTGATAGCCATCCGGAATGGGGACGTTGGCGCCATGTGGCCGACCCTTCCCGATAAGCTTGGCAAGCAGATGGGTGTGCGGGCCTTCCGGCGATTTCCCATCCGGAGGCGGAATCGGTTGGAAGACTTCGATCCGTCCGGCAGGCGAGAGCATGACCCGGTGGGGCTGCGCACGCAGAACCTCGGCCATGACTGTTGGCGAAGACAGCAGGTCCTGACCTTCAAGAGCCTCGAGAGCCCCGATCAGCGCTTCGTCGTCAGTGCGGGCGCACATCCTTATGGTGCCGTTACAAACGCCCATGTCGAACAGGCGGCTCGACTGGTCTTCCCTGCGAATGGCGTCGGTATCGGCGCCCAAAGATACGACAGCCCGATCGACCGAACCAGTCAGAGGCGCGCAGAGCGCCATTGCATGACCCCAGCTTTCGCCATCAGAGGACAGGCTATCCCAGGCAAGGCATTCAAAGCTATCCGAATGCCTGATCCGCAAGGCACCGCGAGCGGTCACGATTTCGATATTGTCGCGGTCGTTTTGAACCGTGGCCGGCTCATCCTCGTCGCGAATGAATTCGCCGATCGCACCGAATGTGCCGATGCTCCAGCCATGGCCAGGGTCGCACGCGAGACGTGCCAGTTCGTCAAAGGAAATCTGGTTCATGATGATACCCCGGACTTGAGAAAGCGGACGGAAATGCCGTCCCCGTCACGAGATAACCGGACCGGAACGTCATAGAGCGAGGTGAGTAGGCTTTCGGTGACGACTTCGTGCGTCGGACCGTGTGCAAGCAATCGCCCATCGCGGATTGCGAGGATCGAGTCCGCGAAGGCCAAGGCCAGATCAAGATCGTGGATCGCCATGACAACCGTGCACCCGGCCGTGGTCCGGGCCTTGAGACGCTGGACGGCATCGATGGCATGGCGTGGATCCAGACCCGCGGTTGGTTCATCAACGATCAGAAGCGCTGGATCGCCGACAATCGCGCGGGCCAGCATTGCCCGCGCCAGTTCGCCACCCGACAATTGCGTGGCTGGCCGATCCCGCAAACCCAGCAGATCGCAGGCGAGCAGTGCATCGTCGATGGCGGGAAGCAGAGCGGACGGTATGGTGCCGAATGCTGGCAGCGCCGGAGTCAGCCCGAGCGCAACCACGCGCTCTACGGTGATCGGCCAATCAACCCCCGCACGTTGCGGCAGATAGGCACGCAACTTGGCAAGTTCCCGGCGGCCAAGGCGGTGGAGGTCCTTGCCATCGAGTTCGACCGAACCTTGCACCGGGCGTTTGAGGCCCGATGTGATGTCCAGCAAGGTGCTCTTGCCGGCGCCATTGGGGCCGATCACAGCAGTCAGATGGCCCGATGGAACACGCGCCGATATCCCGTCAAGGACCAGACGCTGCCCCCGGCGCGCCGAAACACCATGAAAGTGCAGCGCGCTCATGCGGTGCGTCTCCGGACATGAAGGACCAGCCACAGGAAGAACGGTGCCCCGATCAGGCTGATGAACACCCCGAGATTTAGCGGCATGCCCCGGAATACCAATGTGCGCGACGCGATGTCGGCGAGGGTTACCAGAACGGCTCCAACCAGCATGGCCGGGATGAGCACCTTGCCTGGACGATGGGCGACCAGAGGCCGGACAAGGTGAGGCGCAATCAGGCCTACGAAACCGATCGTTCCGGATACGGCGGTTGCGCCTCCGACGCCAAGGGCCGTACCGATCAGCGCCAGCATGCGCGTTCGTGAAACCGCAATCCCCAGGCTTTCAGCCTGCGCTTCACCCAATGCAAGAGCATCCAGAGCTCGGCCCGTCAGCAGAAGCATCGTACCCCCGGCAAGGATAAAGGGTGTGGCAAGGCGGACATGATCCCAGCTTCGATCGGCAAGCGAACCCATCAGCCAGGTCATGATCTCGTAAGCGGCATAAGGATTGGGGGAGAGGTTGAGCGCCAGACTGACGCCTGCACTGGCTATGCTGCTGACTGCTGCCCCGGCCAGGATGAGCGATAGGGTACCGCCTCCCCGCGCAAGGATGAAGGCAATGCCTGTGGTGACGAATGCACCTGTCAGACCAAACAGCGGAGCGGCAAGGGTAAAACTGGCGGCAAAGCCGAAATAGATGGCGATGACCGCACCGAGCGAGGCACCTGCCGAAACGCCCAGCAGGCCGGGGTCAGCCAGCGGGTTTCGCAACAGCCCCTGCATGACGGCACCCGAGAGGCCAAGGATGCCACCGATGGCCATCGAAAGGACAACCCGTGGCAGGCGGATCTGGGTGACGATCTGGCCAGCCAGATCCGCATGATCGAAAGCCAGCGCCTGAAACGCTTCGCGTGGTGTCAACCAGACGGAGCCAGCCAGCACCGAAGCGAAAGCGCTGGCGAGCAGACAACTGACCAGCATGGGAACAAGCCACCGGGTCATAGCGATTTCCCACCGGCAAAGGGAAGGGGAGAGCGGGCATGGAGAGCCGCTGAACGAAGTTCGTTGCGCAACTGCATCGCGGCTTCCGTCACCATCGGCGTTCCGCAAACGTAGTACGCCTGTCGGATCGTCAGCGTACGGTCACCGTCCCAGTAGCGACGGATTAGAGGGTGTCGCTCGACGTTTTCGCGAAGCCCCGGGCGGCGACCTACCCCGGCGCCTTTCACCAGCAGGGACGGAGCAGAAAGGAGCAGGATTTCGATATCCGGTTTGCCGTAGCTGCTCTTCTGCAGTGTGTTGGCAACATTGGTCGCACCGGCTGTCTTGAGCACAGTGTCATAGAGAGACCCCGTGCTTGCATTGAAGCCAGCACCATCCCACGCAGCCACTCGTAGCGGCGGGCCCGGATCGCGCGCAAGGTCGGCCAGTTGGCGGTCCATTTTTGCGATCAATTCCTCGCCGCGAGCGGGCTCTCCTACTGCCTTGGCGACCTGTCGGGTTATCTTGCGGATATCTTCGTAGGTTTCCGCATGATCGACCTCGATCATTGGAAACCCTAATCGCTTAAGCAGTCCGCGTGTTGCCGGCGTCGTAAATGCCCCGGCAATAACCAGGTCCGGCTTCTGGCGCAGGACCTCCTCCGACATTCCATGGTTGATGTCGACACGCGCAGCCTCGCGGAACATGAGGGAGCCGTCGGGATCGCGCGACAGCCAAGTGACCGACGCGATCCGCTCAGGTGGCAGCAATGCCAGGACAAGCTGATCCGTGCACTGGTTCATCGACATGACATGGACTGGCTTTGCTGCCGCCTGGCTGCGACTACCAGACGGCTCCGTGCAACCGGCCAGAGCCGGAAGCACGGAGATCATCCAAAGGAGGCAGAGCGCCTTGCGGAACATCAGAAGCGGACGCGAACGCCACCATAGCCTGCGCGGCCCGGAGTGGCGAAACTGAACACCTCTTCGTATTGCTCGTTGATGAGGTTTTCTACGCGCGCAAACAACGAAATGTTGGGGCGCAACTTGTATTCGGCATTCAGGTTAACCAGTACATATTCCCTCAGGGACACGCGCACCGGAATGAAGCTTGGATTTGTAAACGCGACATCGGTCTGACGCCCGTTGTAGCGCACTGTCAACGTACCCGAAAAGCGCTCATCCTTGCTGAACACTGTCGCGTTGAAACTGCCGATATGCTTGGGGCGACGCACCTCGACTGTGCCGTTTTCTCGCGCATGAAGCCATGTGTAGGCGGCGTCCAGCCTGATCTGGGGAATTGGACGGGCGGCAAGGGCCACCTCAATGCCATGCTGTTTCGACAAAGTTGCACGGTTTGATGGCGTCGCTATGAAGGTCGGAGCGGGGAAGGTCGTGAAAATTTCGTCCTTCAGGCGGCTATCGAAATAGGTCGCGCTTATGGTGGCCTTGCCATCGCTGAAGCTTTGCTCGATGCCGGCTTCCCACCCTTCCGACTTCTCGGGCCTCAGGTTAGGGTTGCCAATATAGCGGCCATCGGAAAATCCATAGAGCTCGAAATAGCCCGGATTCTTGACCCCCGTTCCATAGGCACCGCGAACACGGGTACCAGTCGGGAGCGAATAACTGCCTTGAACCCGCCAAGTTGTGGGGTCATCAAAGCGATCATTTTCGTCATGGCGGATCGATGCACCAAAAGAGAATGCGTCGTTGATCAGCAGTTCATACTGCCCGACAATCCCGACATTGTCGGTCGATCTTTTTCCCTGAAACGCGAAGGATGACGGTGTGGTGTTCTGGAATTCTTCGCGCTCGACGTCGATTGCGGCGGTCAGGCGATGCCGGATGGCGTCGGTGCCCAGCCGCAGGCTCGATTCGAACGAGCCTTTGTAGCGGTTACCCTTGTTGCCGTAATCGAAGCCCGCAGCGTCGAAGCCCTTGCGCTCGCTCAACGCGACTTGCCCTGTCACTGCGTTCGTCCAGCGGCCGTCGAGCCCGATCAGTTCAGCTCTCACAAGACCATAGAAGGCCTTGTTTCTGAAGAACACGCCGGGGCTGTCGACGGTGAATCCGAATAGCGGGCTCGCCGGATTGTTCTCGCTGTTGTTGGTATCGGCTTCCGTGAAGCTGTAGCGGGCAACGCCGGTCAGTTTGAAGGTTTCGGACGGCGACCAGATGAGCTTGGCCGAAAGGCCTGCGATGTCGGAGCCGACATCCCTGCTGCCATTTCGTGCCGTGGGATAGCCGCCGGTGTGATAGTAAGCGCCAGACACAGCATAATCGAGATCGCCAGACACTCCGCCAGCACGCGCGCTTCCGGTGAAGGTGTTGAAGCTGCCGCCCTCTGCGCGCAAGCTGACCCCCGGAGCCTCCTTCCCGGTCAATGTCAGATACTGGATAACGCCGCCGATCGCGTCCGAACCGTAAAGCGAGGACTGCTGCCCTCGCAGGACTTCAACGCGGGCTTCGGGATCGGCAATGAGAGTGGCGAAATCGAACTCGCCAAAATACGGGTCCGAAGCTTCTATACCGTCAATCAGAACGAGGACGTGGTTGCCCTCGGAGCCGCGAAGCCGGAGCTGGGTGAGGCCGCCAGCAGCGCCGGTGCGGCTCACGGCAACGCCCGGCACATCGCGCAGAATGTCCGAAACAATCCGGGTCTGGCGCTGCTCCAACGCTTCGCTGTCCAGTACCGTCACCGACGCACCGAGCTTGTTTACGGCCACGGCCTCACCGGACCGTGACGCCGTCACGACAATGGTTTCTCCGCTGTCATTGGTTGTAGGCTGTCCCGGGTTCGACTGCGCGAAGGCCGGGCAGCTGGCTAGCGCCAGCGCAAACGTGGATACGAGAACAGGTTTCTTCATCGGGATACCCCCTTGGTGCCGAGCAACTGCGCGACGAAAAGGGGCAACCGGATCCATCAACTCCCAAGGCGAGTCGGGAGAGCGCACGAACGGTCGGCCAGGCCAACGCGAGTGGGCACAATTCACCCGCGCAGGACTAACCCTGCGGCCCCAGCCGCAATGGTTCGTCGCTCAGACGGAGGTTACCGTGCCATGGCCATCCCCTGGACCGCAGCAAGAGCGACCAAACGCCGGCAGGTCTCCTGGCTCGCGGGTCATAGCTTGATGCACGGCCTTCCCAGGCCGCGCTTGGACAAGCGTAAGGCCCAGTGGCTGCTTCCGCCCGAAGGTGGAAGCGATGTGCATCGCGCTCGCCGCTTACAGTTGCAGGGACAGCCTCGGATTCGGATCAGCCAAGGCCGCTCCTCACCGTGTTCCCGAATTAAGCCCTCTCGGGCACCGGCGCGATCTGTTGACAACGGTCTTAAACCGTTGACGTTGATCCACTAGTCGAAAGTCGCCCGAAAGCCAATCCCTTAACGACTGGCATCGGAACGACGCCAAGCCTCAACGATGGCAGGATTTTCAAGCAACCGTTCCACCGCATCCACATTATAGGTCGCGAGCGAAATGAGGTTGTCCCCTCGGCGTATTTTGGATGTCCCGGAAATTTGCAGTCGGCCATCTTTCGACCACCGGTTGCGTTCGGCGGGGGTGAGCGACAACAGCTTCTCAATCTGCTTGAGACTAAGGGGTTTCGAAGCGATCCGGCGGAGCCTGTCGCGAAGCTCATCGACAAGCATTTCAGCAGAGCCCAACTGATCGGGTTGAAATCTGCAAACTCTTCCGGGTTTGTCGATTGCGCTGCCACTCTTCGCCATGAGTAGCCGCATGGTAGCGTCGCGCTCGCCCTTATGGACCACAAGGCCAATCGGCATCGGCCCATCGAGGTCTACCTCTACGACCAAATGGTCATTGTCTTTCTTGAGGGTGACCAAGCGGCGGATTGCCATAACGTCAGGCACTATATGACATTTGCATTGCAGGTGTCTCCGGTCCGGACGCCACGAACCAAGACCAAGTCGCCACGTGAGGTGGTCAGCAGCTTTCTCCTGGCGCGCGCCCGCAGCGCCGGGGCCGCTGAAAGACCCAGTCACATCGATTCGTCGCTCAGACGGAGGTTTACCGTGCCATGGCCATCCCCTGGACCGCAGCAAGAGCGACCAAGCGCCGGCAGGTCTCCTGGCTCGCGGGTCACAGCTTGATGCACGGCCTTCCCAGGCCCCGCATGACTTAGCGTCCGGCCCAGTGGCTGCTCCCGCCCGAAGGTGGAAGCGATGTGCATCGCGCTCGCCGCTTACAGTTGCAGGGACAGCCTCGGACTCGGATCAGCAAAAGCCGCTCCTCACCGTGTTCCCGAATTAAACCCTCTCGGGCACCGGCGCGATCTGTTGACAACGGATTTTAACCGAAGTCAGCGGCAGTATAATTGACATACAGGATAAAACCAAGCTGTGTCTTGAAGTGATAGCGTTTTCCTTTGGCCCCATCACCGAAAATCCGAGATTTCATGGGCAAATGGTTCGCCATAAATCGAATTGACGCGATTGATAATCCCGCAAGCTTTGTAGTGGGAAAGATGCAAGTAATCGGTCTGCGTAGTTTCGCTGCACTGCTTGAAACGGGTTCCTCAATGGACCGATCCGTTTTCTATGATGGTGTGGCCTATGAACTTCGACGGCGGAAGTCGGAACTGCATATCGATGCTGAAATTCGACCGGCAAGTTTGCGGTATGTTTCCGAATGGCTCGTTCAACAGCTTACAGCGTTTGTCGGTGCCTCGCGCCCGATCTTCATCGCCGACACTCAGCCTGATGTTCATTTAACGGATATGGCTCTGAGCTTCTGCCCAATCGTGGAAAGGCCTTGGCGGCGGATCACGCAAGAGCTGCCTTTCTGGTATGTTATGTGATCCAACTGCCGCCATTGCAGCGTATCGGCCTGGACCATCGTTGTCCGCGGCGATGTAAAGGGTGCCAACTTGGTCCGGAACGTTGATTAGCGCGAGACGCTTATTCCCGAGTGCTGCCCAGCAAGGGACTCCTTTGATCTGAGTATAGCTCGCCGCATCCTCCATGCCCTCAGCAATGGCGAGCACGTCGCCCTCGAACTGCGGTGCCCACGCGCCCCGTTCAGGCTTTCCGAGCATGAATTTGCCATCATGCCATGTTCCGTCGTTGGTCAGCCTGATCCGCTGGATGGCCGTCATCCGGTGCCCGGTTCTGACACCGACCAGTATCGCGGGCCGGAAGGTGGTCTTAGGCTTGCGGCCGAATGGGCACCGCGGATGGAAGCGTAAGTCGGGGAGGTCGATTGGCAGCCGCCGCGACCGAAGGTAGACTTCACCGAGCGTTCCGCGGATCTCCGTGGCCTGATCCCATATCCTTCTGACGTTTGGCGCAGTTCGTTCTGGCTGATAGCTTGGGGCAGAGGAATTCAGGATCGGTTTGGTCCGACCGATTTCGCGCAGGACATCCTCGCTGCGGCATCCCGCAAAACAGTGGACCAGAATACCCCGCTCGCCCTGCCGGACTGAAAGTGACGGCGTTCGGTCTGCATGCGCAGGGCAGATGCACATCGCGTAGGAACCGTGCCAACGGCCCTTCAGCGCAGCAACGATGTCGATGGTCTCCTGGGTGGGTTTGAGCGCAACTAGCATAAACTCGCTCCTCTCAGCTCAGCCTCACCATCTTTCCCCTCTGGATCGACCCGACCTTCTCCGGCACGGCTCGCGATGGCCAACGCCGCTTTCGTCTGTGCGATGCCAGATTCTGGGCGATTGCCATGCGCCGCCTGTTCATTTAGAAAAGTGGGGCGATATCCGAACCACGCCGAAAGGTGTGGTCATGAAAAATCTTCTATTTTTGCTGGTCGCTTTGACGCCGACGCCATCATCGGCGCGCGAAGCCATGCTCGACGTGTTTGTGCCAGAGGCAAAACCGGATTTTGCTGTGCTCCGCCCACAGTTGCGCGGGGCGGTCGATCTCGAGCAATCAGTGGAAGTGCCTCCGGCTCCAGTGGATGCGTTTTCACCAGAGTTGCACGGCGACTTTGAGTTGGTCCCTCACAGCTTCACGATCAATCCCTATGCCGCGCGTCCCGCTGTTCCTTCGTGGATGCGGGCAGGTGCATCATTCATGAGCCCTGCTTCTTCACCATTCCGCCCTTCGCAGGATGACCCACTCTGCCAGTCCCGCAGCTTCTTCCCGCGATATGGTATCAGCGGCGATGCTCAGGCTCGCCGGACCGCCTATTTCAACCTGATCGTCGACGTCGCTTGCGATGCCGGCGTGCCCGTTGTTCTATTTGACGCCTTGCTGGCGCAGGAAAGCAGATATCGTCCCTTCGCCCGAAGCAGTGCCGGTGCGATGGGCATGGCTCAGCTTATGCCCGGTACGGCCCAATATCTGCGTGTCACCGACCCTTGGGATGTGCGGCAAAACCTTGTCGGCGGCGCGCGGTATCTGCGCGAGCAGTTGGATCGCTTCGGGACATGGGAGCTTGCACTGGCTGCCTATAATGCAGGCCCGGGACGCGTGGACCAATTTGGCGGTATCCCGCCGTTTCGTGAGACCCGCAACTATGTGCGTACGATCATGGGCTCAATTGGCATTCCGAATTCGACCGGCGGCGTGTCGCTGACTTCGGCAGCACTTCCCGCGCCCAATCCGTTTCGCAGGGTAATGCTTGCCTCATTCGATGGACGATCAGACGTCCCAGAACACTGAGAAACCGACGTGCCAAGCATAGTACACGCTGATTGCCAGGATGACTGGCGCGCCCTTGAGGTAGTTGAGCTGCCAGCGCAGCCAGAGCTTCGGGATGACCAGAGCTTTCTGGAGCCCCGTTTGGTGCGTGGGTCGCCACCTGCCACTCCGCCAGTCGTCAGCCGTGACGACAACTGAGAGCACTGCGCAGATCAGCGCCATCATTCCCACGCCGATGTAGAGCGATGTCCAAGCGATAAGGGCTTCCTGCTTCATGAGTCGGACCTAGTGCATCGATGATCGAACAGAGATACGCATATTCGAAGCCCTTGTATCCCCCTGGCCGAATACTGCCTTTCTGCGGCCGAGCAGCGTGTGGCCGAGATTGAGCTCACCGCTGCGGGCGCGCCGCACCAGTGCTTGCATGTATGCATCGGGGGTCTTGCGGATTTGTCCGTTGGCCAGGTGATGCCCGGTGATTAGCGCGCAGAGGAGTGCGATCTCTGTCCCTAGCATGGCGCTTGCCCGAGCGGCTGTAGCCTGACCTATCTGGCAGACGCGAGCGACCGCGTGAAGCTCGGTCAGGCCGGGCCGTCTCGCGATTTCGACCATACCGTCGATGAAAGGGAAGAGGGCAGAGGCTTCGGCCCAAACGAACCCCGATCGCTGGATGCCGTAGACATCATTCGTGTCGGCAGAGACCAGCGCGTTCTGACAAGCATCGGCTGTTTCTTGCTTCACCCTGTCGGCATCAGGCGTGGTTCGAACGTCATCAGGTTCCCGTCGGCAAGCGCCCTCCGCCAAGCCGGATACAGATTCAAGAGCTTCTTCAGGACTGTATTGATGGTGGCCATCCCGGCGCACCCTAGTGTCCCCGGAAGGTGTCAGCGACGCAATCTCGCCGAGCGATATGCGCTCTGACAACCGATCAAGCAGCCGCGTTGCGACCTCGGCGAGGCGGCCGAGCACGCCGATCGCGTCCATGGATCCTTTCCGCCTCTGGTATATGCGCCGCGCCGCAGCGATCGCATCGAGCTTCTTTCTGGCCTTGTCAGCCCAGGGGTGGCCCTGCTCGAACGGCCGCAGCAGCCGGTAGGCGCTGCTTGTTGCCTTTCGAATCTCCTTGGGCAGGATCAGGTTCTGCTCGGCCAGGGCCTTTTCGGTGGCGGCGAGCTGTGTGAGGTAATCTTCGAGGAGGAGCAGCGGGGCTAGCGACCATCCTGAGGCGTCAGAGCGATCCAGGCTGTCTCGTGATCCAAGAAATCGTTTGCCGTTGCCCGCGAGGCAATAGGGGATGATCAGGCCGTATTCGGCAAGGCGCCTGATGTTCTTGCGCGCGGCGGTCCATCCTATCCGGCATTTGAGATGGTCGTTCGAGGCGGCGATGAGGGGGCCGCAGCGGCTGTCCCAGTCGATATTCATGGCGGCGATGCTCGCGGCGGCATCGTAAAGATCGCGCCAGACGATCCTCGGAACATCGATAGTCACGGGCGGCATTCTCACGAAGGTCTCGATGATATCGAGCAGTTTGCGCCGCCGCTGTCTGCCTGCACTTTCGGTCCCGGTATGTCCGAACCCTCGCATCATCTTGCTGACGCGCGCAGCATGTCTTGCCCGATCTGCCGGGTCTTCCATGAAGGCGATCTTGGTCAGCTGTTCGGTCTCGAGCATCCCCAGTTTTGGCAGACAGGCGCCGATCGCTGCTGGCCCTCCCCGGCGGCGGCTATCCACCTCCCAGGCTGCCTGATTCTGGACAATAGTCATCCCTTCGCTTCCTCAGTCCTGAGGTGCGGCACAGACAAAAAACATTGCCCGCAAACGTTGCGAAAAATGCTTGCAAGTTGTGAGGGAGCAGGTAGCTTGCCGGTGTCTCTCGCCACGCTTTGGCGCGGCAAATTACAGCTTCCTTCGAAAGGCCCGGGCGCTGCCCGGGTTTTTCATGTCTGCGTCGCTGACCTCCCTTTCATATGCACCAGCTGGTGCGGCGATTCTTGGCAGCGTTCGGGCGCGTTTCATCGCGCGCAGAAGCGCTTGTTTGCCATTCGGTCTGTTGCTAGAAAGCGAGGTGAACTTGGCGCTCTGGCAACAGGATGCGTTAAAGGGGGTCCCGTTGGCGCGGGGCCCCCTTTCAATTTCAGAGCATCATCGGTTGTCCTTCAGATGTTTCAGGTGGCCTGACGCTCAGCGTTTTCGCCACGATTGCCGTGATGATCGCCTCTCGGGACGACAGATTATCCCTTTTGAGCTCGTCAATCATCGCAATCATGGCTGCTGGCAGCCAGATTTCGAGGGGGCGCAAACCATCCTGACGGCGTTTGCGTCTTTGCTCCGCTTTCCGGTGCTGCGCCATATTTGCGCTTCGCTGTGCGGTGCAGGGCGTTTGCCCGTGACCAGTCACGCGGTTCGTCATGCAGCGCGGGCTCGTTCCGCCGTACAAGGCTCAAGCGTAGGCATGTTCAAAACCGCCGCCGTTATGCCGGCTTTCGAGCGACATATGGTGTTTGGCGATGGCCGACGATGTCTTGCGGGCGATCGTGTCACACAGGCTTTGACGAATGGTCTCGAACTGCCCTTCGCAGGCTGCGAGTTCGCTTGGTAGCCGGGCCGCCAGTGCGACCGCAACCAATGCCGTCGTCTCGCAGCATGGGTCTTCGTAGGAGCTAGCGCTTTCATAGCACAGCAGAACGAGGCCTGCTCGGATAGGGTCGATTTTCAGATGGAGCAGGACGCGTTGGAATTCGTCGATCGTCAGGTTTCCATCTTCGACCTTGTCGAAGAACTTTTTACGCCGACTTTCTTTGATCACGCCTTCATCGGTCAATTTGCGCAAGCTTGTGTTCTGCAGCCTCATCTGTTCCTTGATGAGCGCTGCATACAGTTGGTTTACGCTGTGAGCTCTGCTGGCGACTCCATCTTCCGTCCCTTCGCACATGCGTGCCTCCACGATCCCATGTATTCCACTCCATGCAGTTTCATAGTTTGACTTTGTCGATTTGCATTTTGCAAGCGGAAAATTCGCCTTCCGCTACCAACATTGCGCAGAAAATCAGTGTTTCGCGCACCCCGCAATGAGCCTTGGTAGCGGCGTTCAGCTCGCCTTTCAGCCGCTCGACCGCCGCATTGTCCGTAGAATTGAGACGGACGTAGATCCGAACGGGTCCGTCCACCGGAAGCAGGGTCTCCAGCGCTGCGGAATGTCCATCTTTGAGGGCTGGATACCGCTCCAGCGCATGGAGAATGACGTCTTTGAACGTAACAAAGCGCGTCTGCTCAAGGCTGAGTGCTGCGATGGCCCTGACGATATCTTCGAAGGCGTGTGCGCTGATGGAAATCTCGTGGGCTACATGCGTGCTTTTGCTCAATTCGATCTCCTTTCTCTCGATGTGGCAGCGTCTGAACTTGTCATCCTGCAACTGCGCGGTTTCCGGGTCATCCTTTTACCCGTGGGGCGGATTCCTCTCCACCTTGGGGCTGATTTTCGCCCGCTGTGGGGCACAAATATCCCCGGTGTGGGTCGCAAATTGGACCACGGTGGGAAATACTCATTCCCAGGCTGGGAGCGAATCGAATCCTGGGTGGGGTTCAATTCTGCCCCAATCTCTCATTTCCTTAGAAATCCTGACACTTCGCTGTTGAGAAAAGGTTCTCCTCGGTCGGATTTTGGCTGTGGCGGCAGACGCCAGCATCCAACCGAAAGGGAAAACTCAATGACAAGTCTCGATCTGAAGAATCGCAGCGGCACGCTTGCTGTTGCGGTTGCGGCGCTCGCGGCCGCCAGCGTGTTCGGCGCTGATGCCGCAATGGCGGGGGCCGACACGACCTTCAACACCGCTCTCGCCCAGTTCACCGGCTTCCTTGAAGGCTCCGGGGGCCGGATCATCACCGTGCTCTCGCTCGCCGGCGGGATCGTGGCGCTGGCGTCGGGCCGCTTCTCGCTCGGTCAGGTCGCAATCCCTGTGGGCGTCGGCGTCGGCGCCGGGACCGGCATTCCGATCGTCACCGCCTCGGTTACCGGCACGGTCTGAACGCTGCGCCCTCGCTTCATGATGGCAAGGGTACCGCAGTTCACCCTTTGGGCTGCCGCTACTTGTCCTCCCTCTGGCGGAGTTGATCCTTGGACCAGTATTCGATCCCAAAACATCTCGACGATCCAGAACTGATCGGGTTCTGGACCCTGGATGAATTCCTGGTGATGGTCATACCCTTCACCTGGGGCATCCTCGCTCAGCACGTTGTCATCGGGCTTCTTTTGGCCCTGGCTGCGTGGTTCGGCTATCGCAAAGTCAAAGCTGGGCGTTCGATGCATTGGGTCCTGCATTTTGCCTATTGGCATTTGCCGGGAGAATTCTTCGGTCTGAAGGTCGCTCCGCCATCTCATCTTCGTGTGATGGCGGGCTGATATGGAAATCTCTTTTGCTCATGAGGCGTCGCAGCGGACCCTCAAGCAACGCAACCTGCTTGCGCTCATCTGTGTCGTGCTCGGCATTCTCGTGGTGGTCATGTTCACCGCGGCATCGACGCGGGACCGCGAGGTCGTGCTGCAGCCCATCCTGCCCAGCCAGATGACGCTGAGCTCTGCGGCGCTCACGCCCGAATATCTTGAGGCCGTGACGCGCGACACCGCGCAGCTCGCGCTCAACCGCTCGCCCGAAACACTCCAGTACTGGCTTGATGGCATCGTGTCCATTTCCGCGCCGGAGGCGCGCGGGGCTCTCAAGGCCAAGCTCCTGCGGATCGTGGCTGAACAGGAGGGGTCGCAGGTGACCCAGTTTGTCACGATCAACTGGATCCGTACCGATCCGGAAAACCTCACCAGCCAGGTCGGCGGCGTCCTTCATACCATCGTCGGATCCAAGGACGTGCGCCGCGAGCACAAGATCTTCGAATTTCACTGGACCTACACCGGCGTGTCGCTGCGCCTGAAGGGGTTTGGTGTCGTCGTTAAGAAGGAAGGAGCGAACCAATGACCTTCTCTGTCTCGACGCTCTGCCTTGCCTCAGGCGCGCCGTTGCTTTTCCGCATCGACAGCCATTTTCTTCGTGGGCTTGGCGCTGCGCTTTTCTCGGTCGGCTTCGTCATGGCGGCCACGCCAGCCTTTGCTGACGAAAACATCCTCGCCGTCGACAATGGAGAGGTTCGCTGCCGGGCATCCAAGGCCGACCTGACGCGCATTTCGCTGAAGGATGACCGGTTTGTGTCGGTGTCCCGAGTGCAAACTGGCGTCGAGGGTCAAGACTTCTCGATCGTCCACGAACCCACCCGCGGCGATATCTACATCTCGGTTCCCGAAGCCTATGCAAAGCCGAACATCTCCTTCTTCGGGACGACGCAAAAGGGCCTTGTCTACAAGTTCGACTGCCAGATTGGCGGTGACAGTGCGGTGCAGGTTTTTGTGGCGAATGCCGATATCGAAAATCCTTCCGCCAAGCCTGAGGTCCTTACAGCATCGGGTTCGTTGCAGGATCGCGCTGTCGGGCTCGTCAGGGCGATGTTCGAACAGCGCCCGGTGACCGGCTTCGAGATCCGCGATGCGGCCCGTGCCCCGGTCAACGTCGGCGATATGAAGGTTCAGCTCCTCACCGAGTATCGCAGCCCGACGATGACCGGGAAGGTCCTGCGCATCGAGAATGCCAGCTCCTCACCGATCGCGCTTCGCGAAGAACTCATCGCCGGGGACGGTGCAATCGCCGTCACAATTTCCAACCCCAACCTCGCAAGCGGGCAGGCGACTGCTGCTTACGTGGTCGTGCCTGCAGGAAGGTAAGCCTCATGGATTTTCTCAAGCGCAAGCCCAAGGATCTGGATGGCGCCGAGGCCGATGGCCGCGATGCGGTCGATGAAACGGGCTCGATCATCGACAATGACAAGGCACAGAAGCGGCAGAGAATGCTGTTTTTTGGGCTGGGTGGTGTCGCGGTCGTGGCTTCGACCATGTATGTCTTGCGGACGGAAACCGTGGTTGAAGAGGCAACCAAGCCTGGGCACGAGACCGAGGTTTCGACTGATGCCCTGATGAACCGACAGCGCGTCGATCAGGAATGGATGGCCATCTACGAGGGTCAGGTTAACTCCCAGGATCAGCGTCTCAAGGGCGTCGAAGCGCAGGCTGGCCAGGTTGCGCAGTTGCAAAGCGAGATTCAGGCTCTGCGCGGTGAAAATGCCGCGATGGCGCGCGACGGGCAGCAGGTACTCGAGGCCTATGAGCGTGAGAACCAGCAACTGCGCCAGCAGGTCACCAGGGGCAATGCCCGCCCGACTGCGCCCGGACCTGTTGCGGCTGCCCGTGATATGGGCGTGTCTTCGCCAGCTGCATCCGGCGCACCTTCCGCCGCAATCCCCCGCCGCGGCAGCGACGTGCAGATGGTGTCCTTCGCGCAAGCAGGCGGGACGGGCTCGCGCATTGATCCCGCCAAGGCCCCTGCGGTTTACACCGACTCCCCGAACTACCTTCCGCCCAATTCAATCGCGAATGCCACCGTGGTGGTCGGCGTTGATGCGACGACCAATACCCGCAGCCAGAGTGACCCTCTGCCGGTTCTTCTGCGCATCACGGGCCCGGCGCGCTCGGTCTATGGTGACGGCAAGCTGCTCGCGACCCGCGTGCAGGGCTGCATGGTCAATGGTGCGGCTTACGGCGATCTCTCCAGCGAAAAGGTCTATGTGAAGCTACAGCGCATGACCTGCGCGCAGCCCGGCGGGCGCTTTGCGGTGTCAGAGGTCAAGGGCTTCATTGCCTTTGGCGGCAAAGTCGGCGTTCGCGGACGGGTTGTCAGCCGTGAAGGCTCGCTGACCACGCAAGCCTTTCTTGCAGGGCTGGTGAGCGGGGTAGGCAACGCCTTCCAGGGTGCCAACCAGATCCCCCGGATTTCCCAAGATCCCGTGCTCCCGTCAGCTTCCGATGTCGGCATTCAGGCGATTGGCGGCGGCGCGGCCAACGCCGGGAACACTCTCTCCGATTATCTGATCGAACGGGCCGAGCAATATCAGCCGGTCGTCGAGATGCCCACCGGTGCTGCGGTCGAGGTCGTGTTCCTCGACGGCACCTTCATCAGGAATTGAGGCCCGTCATGGAATTCAAATGGACCACATGGAAGGTCGCAGGGGCCGCCCTTGCGCTCACTGGCTCCCTCGCCGCAATTGCAGCCGCCGCTCATGCCGCGGCGGCAGACGACGCTGCGACGATCAAGGCAGCGCTGGTCAAACGTCTCCCCAAGACCGAGATCACCACGATCGACTGCGACAAGATCGAGGGCGTTTGCGAAGTTCAGGCACGCCAGAACCTCTTCTACATCGACCGCTCGGCGCGCTATCTCATCATTGGCCGTGTCTACGACATGGAGACCAAGCAGGATCTCACAGCCGCCCGGTTGCTCGAGATGAACCCGGACATGCTGGTCGGCGCGGGGGGCGCTGGGGAGCAAGAGGACGCTGCCGAGCCGACACCGGCACGGCAGGCAGGTGCGGGCGGCGCGCAGCCACTGCCACGTATCGATCCCGCAGCGCTGGCAGCTCTGCCCTCGAGCGGCAGCGTCGTGATGGGCAAGGGTGGCCGGACGCTCACCGTCTTCAGCGATTTCCGGTGCGGGTATTGCAAACGCCTCCACGAAACCCTCGCGACGCTCGACGTCAAGGTCGTTGAGCGCCCGATTTCGGTGCTCGGCACCCGTCCAATCTCCGAGGCGGTCATCTGTGCGACCGACAAGCGCCGCGCGGTGAACGAAGCCTATGATGGAGGCGCGATCACGAGCGGTCGGCGCTGCGACACCTCGGGCCTTGATGCCAATGAGGCCTTTGCGAGGCAACATGGGTTCACCGGCACCCCGGTCATTGTGCGCGACGATGGCGCTGTCCTTCACGGCTTCCGCCCTCGCGAATTCCTCGAAACCTGGCTGAAGGAGAAGGTGTCATGAACACCAAAGGCGCATTGGCAATCGCGGCTGTGACGTTCGGGCTGTCGGCCTGTACGACGCTCGGTACCAACGTCAGCGGCAAGTTTCGCTGCGAGGCTGCAGACGGTATCTGCGCGCCTTCTCTGGTGATCGATGACAGCGCAATTGCGCGGATCGAGGAAACGACCTCGGCGGATCTTCTGAACCCTGCAGGTCCATTCCGGATGGACGACGGGATCTCCGCGCCTGTGCGAGGCCAGTCGCTCGGTTTCGAAGCCCTCGTTGCGCGTTCGTCGCCGAGTTACGAGCTGTCTGTCGTGTTTCCGGGCTACACGGATGCCGCAGGCACAGCCCATGCCCGCATCGCGGTGCCAGTTAAGGCGATGCTCCCGGGCCGGGGCGATGCTCTCGAGACAATTGCGCTACGAGGTGCAAAGCCTGCGCGTGCTCAGGGGCTGTTGGCGGCCGCCGAGAGCGCACCGCAATTCATGGCGATTGCCCCTGGCATCTTGGATGACGGTCAGCCAGGTTCCGTGGGCGCTGAGACTGCCATGGCGTCCAATCTTCCAAAGACCCCAGCGCCGATCCAGCAGGCCCCAGCCCAGCAAGCGGCTTCTCAGCCTGCCAACCCGATCGCTGAGATCGAGGCGAAGGTCTCCGAGCGCCTCGCATCACAGCAGCGATTGCCGAGGCGCGAGGCCGCCTCATTCCCTGCAACGCCCCCTGCAACGCCGGAGTAACGCGCCATGCTGCAGGCCTTCACCAACATCATCGATCTGGTAACCGGCGACGCTCGCAAGCCTGAGCAGAACGCTCGGCCTGCCAGCGTGCCAATGCTCTCCCATTTCCTCGGGTATCGCTCGTTCGATGAGGAGAAGCGTATCTTTCATCAGGTCCGCTCGAAGGGTTTCATCATCGAGCTCGCGCCGCTTGTCGGTGCAAACGACCGGGTCAATGATGTGATCGGGTCGCTGTTCTCCGACATTCTTCTGCCCGGCACCAAGTTCTCGGTCACGAACTATTCGAGTCCGCGCGTTGCTGAGAAACTTCAGGCCTGGGCGTTGCCGCGCTACAAGGCTTCGGGGGTTTTCCAGACGCTCGCCCGTCACCGCGTCGACAAGTTGCGCAATGGAGCATGGTCCACTCTTGCGAGCGATGGCCCGTTCTTTGTGCGGAGCTTTCGCGTGCTGCTCGCGGTCGGGATAAGTGACGGTTCGGGCCTTTCGACCGATGACCTCCTTACCATGCGCGAGGGGATCATATCCGCGCTCGATTCCATCGATGTGCCGGTCAAGGAATTCGCGCCAACCGACCTGATCCGCTTCTTCGATGAGATCCTCGCCCCGTCCACTGGCGCTGGCGACGAAGTGCCGGGATACAACCGGTTCGATCCTATCAATGAGCAGTGCATCAGGCGCGATCTCGTCACCCATGTCGGTCGTGACCGCCTTGTGCTTGAGGCACAGTCGTTGCGGCCAACGGGCTCATCAGTCGATGGCGTGCCCGAGTTAAAGGACTTCGTGCCTGAGCGCTTCGATGTGCGCACCATGGCGGTGCGCAATTTTCCGGATCGTTGGGCACCCTGGGACAGCCAGAAGGTGATTGGGGACATCTTCAACCCCAAGCTCTCGCTGCCTTGTCCTGTCTTGCAGACGGCTTGTGGAGTGATCCCCAATCAGGAGTCTTCCGAAGCGAAGGCCGGCTACAAGTTCGTGCGCACCAGCTCGCTTGCGGAAGGCAAGGGCGTGAAGCTTGTGCCCAAGCTGCGTACCGAAGCGGCTGAGTGGCAGTTCGTTGCCGACCGGGTCAAGCAGGGCGAGAAGCTCGTGTCCTGCTACTATGCTGTTACGATCATCGCGCCGAAGGGCCGGGGCGAGCCCTGCGAGCGCACGCTGAAGGCTCTCTACAAGGCGAGCGGGTGGGATCTGATTGACGAGACCCATATCCAGCTTCCCGCCTTCATGGCGCACTTTCCGCTGCTGCTGGCTGACGGGCTCGACAGCGACCTCAAGCGGATGAAGCGCATGCGCACCATGCGGTCGGCGAACCTTGCCGCGATTGCGCCGATCCAGGGCGAATACATCGGTGGCAACATCCCGCACCTGCTCTTCGTAGGTCGCCGGGGGCAGCCGCAATTCTGGTCCCCCTTCCAGAACAGTGCCGGCAACCACAATGTCGCGATCTCCGGCAAGTCCGGCTCGGGCAAGTCGGTGCTGCTGCAGGACCTCACGGCAAGCTTTGCAGGGGTCGGGGCCAAGACCATCGTGATCGATGACGGCCGCAGTTTCGAGCATATGGCCAAGGCGCTGGGCGGGACCTTCACCGAGTTCAAGCTGTCTTCGGGCATTTCGATCAACCCGTTTCGCATGATCGACGAGGCCCTTGCCGAAGGTGACGACGACTATCTGGTCGATTGCCTTGCGATGCTCAAATCCATCGTGTCGCAGATGGCGCGCAACGAGACCCGGCTCAATGACACGGAGCGCGGGCTTATCGACCAGGCGGTCAATCTTGTGTGGGACACCCATGGGCGGGACGGCACCATCGATCACGTGATGCAGGCCCTCAAGGGCCACGAGCATCCCTTCGCTTATGATCTGGCGACCTCGCTGCTGCCGTTCGCGGCCAAGGGAACATACGGGAAGTTCTTCCTTGGCGATGCCAACCTTGATCTGTCGGCCGATCTTACCGTGTTCGAGCTCTCGGACCTTGCGACCCGGGTGGAGCTGCGCGGCGTCGTTCTGACCTCGATCATGTTCATTGCCTCGCAGGTCATGCGCCGGATGGACCGCGCGATCCCGAAACCGCTGATCATCGATGAGGCCTGGCAGATGCTGAAGGGCGGGGCGATGGCCGACTTCGTCGAGACCTATTCGCGCACCTGCCGCAAATATGGCGGCGCGCTGATCACTGCCACGCAGTCGATCCACGATTACTACAAATCCGAAGGCTCGCGGGCCGCCCTCGAAAACTCCGACTGGTTCCTCATCCTCCAGCAGAAGGGCGAAACCATCTCGGATTTTCGCAATTCGGACCGGTTCGAGATGGACAACATGACCGAGGCTTTGCTCCGGTCGCTGAAGCGAAACGGCACCGACTACTCGGACATTTTCATCCGCGGCCCAGAGACTGAATGCGTCGCTCGCCTGGTCCTCGACCGGTTTTCGGGCACGCTCTATTCATCGAGCCCGCACGTCTTCGCTCAGATTGAGGACTATGTGCAGCGTGGCTACCGGATGCCCGATGCCATCGAGGCAGTCGCATTCCCTGAAGAGCATCAGGTGCCTGAATATCTTCCGATGAGGGAGGCTGCAGAATGAGCACGCCTTCTCGTCCCTTGGCACGTCCCCTTGGCCGTTCCCCGATGCGTCACTCGGCCATTGCGCGCCGCAAGAAGGCCGCTCAGGATCTTGTCGTTATTGCCCTTCGGTTCAGCGGTTGGCTTGCCACCAGCGCGCTTGCGACCCTGGGCATCGCCACGCTGTTCTTCCTCGTGCTTGGCGGCTTCACTCTCGATGGCCTGATGCTTCATCTGGACAATCTCGCGTCGCGCTTCGTTGCCGCCGACGCTTCGAGACGCGGCCAGTTCGCGGCCATCAGCTTCGGCGTCATGCTCACGGGCTTTGTGCTGATCGCCTTCTTCCGCCGCGCGAGCCTGATTTCAGCCTTTTCTATTGCCGGAGATGACCAATGACTGACCTTTTCGACCATATGGCGGCGCCTGCCACACCCGCTTCGGCAAAGGCCTCACAGGTCAGACGTCGCAGTCGCTTTGCCGCGCTGTCGGCTCGTGAAATCCTCCTGTTCGCGGGCGCTGCGGCGACCTTTGTCTGGGGGGCCTGGGTGACCAAGAGTGTTGCCGCACAGGGGGCAGGGCAGCAGGAATTCGTCCAGCTTCAGCTGCAGGGCATCATCGGGGATTATCTCCAGGCACAGGCACGCTCGAATGCCGACGAGCAGACTGCTGCGCGGCAGACCGCTGTCTTCATGGCAGCGCTTGATGAGACTGTATCTGGCCTGTCGAAGTCCGGGAAAGTCGTGCTCGTTCATGAGGCGATCGTGGGCGGCGAGGTTCCCGACGTCACGCAGAGCGTGAAGACTGCCGTTTACGCAAAGGTTCCGCGTCCCCAACCCGCCCAAGCGCTTGGCGCCGCTCCCCAGGGTCAGGCGGCCCGCGTTGAACAAGAGATGCAGGCCTTCATGGCTGCCAATCAGGGGCGTCAGCGCGATGGCAAACCCTGATCCGCTCCCTCGTTCGGCTCAACGCAAGGGGTTTGCTCGGCTTTTGTCGGACAGTGAGCCCCCTGTGAAGACAGGTGCGACCAGACGCCTTTCGACCGGTGGCAGGCTTGTGGCGATCGCTGCTGTCTGTCTCGTTGCAGGTGCCCTCAGCGCAGCTTCGAAGTGGAGCGAGAACCACGCGTTGATGATCAACGTGACGGACTCGCTCCCGAACTGGGCGTTCGTGGTCGAGGCCAGGCGTTTTCCGGTGCGCGGGGACTATGTGGTTTTCCATCCCGGTCATGATCCCATTACGGTCAAGTATTTTGGGGCGAAGCCGGCGGCTTTCACCAAGATCGCTCTTGGTCTGCCGGGCGACATGGTGACGCGCATCGGGAATGATGTGCACGTCAACGGCAAGCGTGTGGCGACCATCAAACCGATGACGAAGCGCGGCGATCGTCTTGCCGCTGGCCCGCTCGGGGTTGTGCCGGAAGGCTGCATTTTTGCAGGCACACCGCACAAGGACGGGTTCGACAGCCGCTATGCCCACATCGGTTTTGTGTGCCGCGACCGGCTTGTCGGCACCGGGCAGCCAATCCTGTGAGGGTCGCTTTCTCCTTCCTCGTTGCTGGCGGACTTGCGGTGTCAGCGACGGCTTCGAGCGGCGGGGCAGTGTCTGGGCAAAGCGTCGACCACGGGCAGATGGGCCAGACCTGGCCCATTGCTGAGCCAGATCTCCTGAGCGTTATCAAGGCGCGGCTCGACCATGCGGCTGCGACCGGAAAACTCGATCAGATGAATCGCCAGTTCGCCGAAAAGGTGAAGGCGAGGGTGATGCGACCGGTCCCGGTCTCCGGGATTTCGCCTGCGGAAGAGACCCGGAGCTGGGAGTTCGATCCCTCGATCCGGATCGACAAGGACATCCGCGATCACAAAGGAAACCCGATTGCTGTGGCCGGTCAGCGCGTCAACCCGCTTGCCGCTGCTGGGCTTAGCAAGAAGCTCCTCTTTGTTGATGGAGACGACCCGGCAGAAGTCGAATGGGCGATTAAGCACGGGGGTGATGCGCGCGCCAAGATCATCTTCGTTGATGGCTCTCCCTTCGAGCTCATGAAGGCTCACCAGCGCCGGTTCTACTTTGATCAGGACGGCCGTCTTACCAGCTATTTCGGGATACGCCGGACCCCGGCGCTGGTCGAGCAGCGGGGCGACGTCCTCATAGTCACTGAGCAAGCCATTGCGCGCAAGGGGAGGGGGGCATGAACTCCTGGCGCAATCTGGTTCCGGCGCCTCTTGCTGCGCCCGAAACGCGCGCGCTCAAGGCGGCACGTTTGCGCACGATGACCGGGCTCTTTCTGGTCGCTGCCCTCGTCGTCTCGTTCGGGGCACTTCGGGCGCTAACCGGCATCTTTGCTCTCGCAATGTTCGCAGGCGCTACGACCTTCGCTCTGCTTCAGGGGTTCCTTTGGGTCCGGGCCAAGAACGCGGCGGATGATGCCTGGCTGATGAGGGAGAGAGACGATGCGCTCTAGGCTCCTTGCGCTCCTCCTGGGCTTTGCGTCCCTGTTTATGGCGGCAACCGTGCTGGCCCCTCCGGTTCTGGCTCAGGGTCTTCCGAGCGGGCCTGGCCGGTGCTCAGGCAGTTTCGTCAATCCGGTGACCGATGTGTGCTGGGGCTGCATGTTCCCCTTGTCGCTGGGGTCGCTCAAGATTTGGCCATCATCGCGTACTGACACCGACAATCCGGATCTTCCGATCTGCGCCTGCGGCACGCCGGTGCCGCGCATCGGCCTTGCAATCGGGTTCTGGGAGCCGGTCCGGCTGATTGATGTCTCGACCAAGCCGTGGTGCTTTCCGAACCTTGGCGGCATCAAGCTCGACCCCGGTTTTTCGATCGGTAACGGTTATGCCTCGGATGGCGCGCAGCTAGGGGGCCAGTCCCAGCGCACCGCCAAATACCACGTGCACTATTACATCTACCCGCTTCTCTACTGGCTCGAGGTGGTGACCGATTTCCTCTGTCTCGAGGCGAGCTCGTTCGACGTTGCCTATATGAGCGAGATCGATCCGCTTTGGCAGGACGACGAGCTGGCATCTCTGCTCAATCCCGAGGCCGCCCTTTTCACCTCAGTCATCGCGCAGGCCGCCTGCTCGGCCGATTGCATCTCGGCCAGCGCAAGATTGCCAATGGACGAGCTGTTCTGGTGCTCTGGTTGCCAAGGTTCGATGTATCCGATGAACGGCAATGTTGGTGCCAATATCGGCATCAAGCAGTCAGCGCGGCTCGCGGCCGAGCGCATGGTCTACAAGCTCCACCGTCAGGGTCTCGCCTGGGGCACCAGCGGATCGAAAGCGCTGTGTTCCAAGTACATCATGCCGATCCTCAAGAAGAGCCAGTACCGGATGCAGCAGGTAAATCCGACGCCCATGGTGAGTGGCCGCGAAGCCTGTTCTCCGATTGGAGCGACCACGATCTTGCCCAAATCTGGGCAGGTCTATCCCGTCAAAGGCGAGGATGTCGGCTTCCTCCTCTGGCGCAAACGCAATTGCTGCATGTTGTGAGGTCGCGCCAATGAACCGCAGAGGACTCTTCCCCGCTCTCGCCGCCAGCCTGCTGCTTGGTGTTACAGCCGTCGTTGCCCAGGATTTGACGGACTTCGACCCGAAAGCGATCGAGGCGCGGGCCGATACATTCAAGGCCGACGCCCAGGCGCTCTTCGACTATGCTACCGCTAACGCGCAAACCCAAGGCGAAGAGGCGCAGACGGTTGTCGCGCAAGGCTATGAGGCAGTTGAAGGCCTCGATGTGTCGCAGATCGCCGGCAAGGATGGCCCGGTCGACTTCGACGAAATGGTGGCTGGCGCCAGGGCCGGCATGGCCCGCCCCAAGGGTGCGCCGCTGTTCGTGGCATTCGCCAGCCTGTCGATGCCAGAAGAGGCGCTCGCACAGATGATCGCCGACACGACCAGAGCAGGCGGCGTTGTCGTTTTCCGCGGCTTCTCCACCGGTAATCCGCAGACCTTCATCAGCGGTATCCGCAAGGTTACAGACCAGTCTGGCGCAAGCAACGTGGCAATCGATCCCCGGCTGTTTCGATCCTTCGGCGTCGACCGGGTGCCTACCTATGTGGCTCTAGCGACCGATTTCGAGCCCTGCGATCAGCTCGATTGTGTGACCGCGCCGCCGCCGCATGATCGCATCTCAGGCAATACCAGTGTGGCTTATGTGCTCGAGACCTTCGCCGGGGCCAACGGTCCGGGCGCGCCGGTTGCCCGTCTCGCCCTTGCCAATCTGAGGGGGAAGAGGTGAATGGCCTGCGCATCCTTGCGGTCTCCCTTGCGCTTGCGGCTTGCGGTCATCTTGCTCACGCTCAGATGGCGGCCAGTGATGCTAGGGTAGAAGGCGAAGCAATCGCAAAGGGTGTCCGTGACACCACGTCTTCGGACATCCTTGGCAATGGTTCGGCGGCAAACGTGCCCGGCTTCCAGGGTACGGATATTCCAGCGCGTGATTATGTCGACGATCCTGTCGGATTGACAGCGGCGGGTGAAGCGCAGCGGTATCAGAATGAGTACCGTGTGATCGTCGATCCCTACAGGACCCGTTTCGATCCGGGGACTGTCGACCTGTCTGCCGGTCGCCTGATTGAAGCTGACCCCGACGCCTATCTCGGCGCTGGTGGTGGGCCTGGAGGAGCAGCGGGAGCCTGCAACCCCTTACCTCCGGGAGGCACTGGCACCACGACTTATCTTGAAAGCTGCAACGCCGGCTCGCAGCCCTTTGCGGAGGCGCGCAACTGCAATGCGCCGCTGCAGATCCAGACCGAGGGACGACGCACCTGGGAGTACGTCTGCGAAACCGAAGCGTTTGCTGATCGCAATGAGATGTGTCCGATGCTTGCGCAAGCACCGGACTCCAGCTCTTGCACTCTCGAGCGCACCGTTCGGGTAGGGCAAAGGTGCCTGCAGTGGGTGGAAGAGGAATTTGGTCGCAGGTGGTGTGCTGAGCCGGGTGAGCCGTTCTTCCGCCAGTTCTGGCAATGCCCCTCTCGGCTAAGCGGCGTACCCGGCGGGATTGAACGCAATACCTCGCGGATCGTCGGCGAGACCATTGACGAGGCCGCCTGCCAGAGCGCCACGAATGGTGCCACCTGCACGCTAGCGAGCGAGGTCTGCACTGCGCCTGGAGAGACGCGGGTCATCAATGGTCTTTCGGTGACGCGCAGCTGCTGGGAGTGGCAGCGCACCTATCAGTGTGAAGGGGTGGCTCCTGCCAATGACTGTGGTGCCCTTGAGGCGCGTGGGGATTGCAGGTTCAGCCATGATGAGTGCCTGAGTTTTGACGCGGATGGTGTGACCTGCAACGTCCATGATCGCTGGTACCAGTGCGCCATTCCCGGCGCGGGATCGCCGCCGCCGCCCGCCTATGTCTGTGCAGGCGATCTCTATTGCATCAATGGGGAATGCACTCAGGTCGAGCGCGAGGCATCACCTGAGTTCAAGGACGCCATGGTGGCCATGAACGTCATGGGCGAGCTGCGGGACGGGTTTGATCCTGACCGGTTGAAGATCTTCAGTGGCGAGCATTTGCGCTGCACCCGAAAGGTTTTCGGGTTGTCGAACTGCTGCAGCGGCAAGGGCGTGCCGCTTCTCACGCCGTTCCTGTGCGACCGCGAGGACCGTGAGGTAGACAAGCGGGATGACGAAGGTCTGTGCCGCTTTATCGGGACCTATTGCTCAGCCCGCGTGCTCGGCGTCTGCGTGACCCGCAAGCAGTCGTACTGCTGCTATGGCAGTAAGCTCGTCCGTATTCTCAATGAACAGGGCAAGGCGCAACTTGGGATGCGGTGGGGGACGCCGCAGCGCCCTGACTGCGAAGGTTTCCTGATTGCCCAATTCCAGCAGCTTGACTTGAGCCGCATGGATTTCCGGGAAGTTTATGCCGAGTTCGTTGATGCGGCAAAGCTGCCTGACGAGATCGATATGTCGATCCAGATCCAGCAGAAAATTCAGAACTACTACAACACGAACGGTGGGACCTGACCCATGAGCAGCGCCGATATTCTTGCCTTCCCGCATAGCGAGCCGTTTCCGCCAGCGCAGGTGCTCGATCTCGCGGTCAGCGTCGCCATCGGCCGCGATCTGGCGCGCAGCGAGACCGAGATGTTCGCGCTCATCAAAGACTGGTTCTTGCGGCCTGCGACGGTCGGTGAGCTCGCAGCATCGATCAAGCGTCTTCTTGATTGCGGCTCGATCACTCGGGTGAGCGATGGCGAGTTCGACTTTTGCCTCACGCCGGCAGGTGTGGAGGCGACCACCACCCTGTCGGGGGGAATGATCCGGATGATCGACCGGGGCCGCGGTTACTTCAAGACCGCCTTCCTCTTGCAGATGCTCGACCTTGAAAAAGGAAAATGCCCATGACGAGACTAGCGCTCCTGAGCCTTGCGGCGGCCCTCGGGGCCGCGGCTGTTCCCTTGCTGGCCCAGCCACCGGCTGATGCCAATCGCGATGCGTTCTACTGCGACGAGCGCAAGCTTGGGAGCTGGTTTTACTGCAACTCCGAGGAGGCCAAGCGCAGGGCACGCGAGCAGGCAATGCCTGCATCGCCTGCCATTCCTGCGACTGAGCGCATGGCCCAGATTACGGCGAAGCTCGATGAGCTCAAGGCACGTGCCATTCTCGAGCCAACGTCCGAAAACATCGTCAGCTATATCCGGTTTCAGCGTGAGCAGCTCGACCGTGCTTCGACATTCGCGGATGTGTGGGGCCGCTCGATCTGGCAGAACCCCGATCTCGACTATACGCTCGAACGACCCGTCTCGACCCTCGCAAAGCAGACTTGGGCGGAGGATCGCAAAGCCCAGCGTGAGGGCTCGATGGCGGCGCTTACCGAGCGCTACGGGGTCTTCTATTTCTACTCCTCATCCTGCTCGGCTTGCCGAACCTTTTCGCCGGTAATGCGGGCGCTGTCCGACACCTATGGGCTCGAGGTTCTCGCGGTCTCGATGGATGGCGGACCCAACGAAGCGTTCCCCAATTATGTCGTCGATAGCGGCCAGTACCAGCGCATGGGTCTGCAGGGCGGAGCTGTGCCGGCGCTGGTCCTTTTCGACACCCAGACACGCAAGCCGATTCCGATCGGCTACGGCGTGATGGCGGCCGACGATGTGATGCAGCGCATTTTCTACCTCACCCAGATTGAGCCCGGGAGTGACTACTGATGGCACGCCAGACCAAGCGCGGCTTTGCCGCCCGCCTCTTCCGCTCTTCGGGGACGGCCCTTGCCGTGCTTGCCGCTGCGAGTTTTGCGGCAGCCCCGGTCAGTGCCAATGTCGGGTCGGAGCTCAATAGCTTCTTTGACGACATGGGCGCTGCCGCCAATGCCACCGGCCCCGTCGCCTATCAGGGCCAGTCGGCAGGCTATTACTCGGGTGGCAACATCTGGACCCGTTTTCCGCAAAAGAACGTGAACCCGGTCAATCTGCAGCTGCCGGGGGTCAAAGCTGGATGCGGGGGCATCGACGTCTTCTCCGGCAGCTTCTCCTTCATCAACACCGACGAAATAGTGGCCATGCTGAAAGCGACTGCCAACAACGCGCTGGGCTTTGCCTTCCAGCTCGCAATCAAGTCAATCAGCCCGCAGATCGCCTCGACCATCGAGGAAATGGCACAGAAGGTTCAGCAGATGAACCAATTCAACATGAACAGCTGCGAAGTGGCGCAGAACCTCGTCGGCGGCTTGTGGGGCAAGTCCGATCGGATGTCCTCGGAGATTTGCAAGTCGGTCGGCAACAGCCAGGGGTTGTTCTCCGATTGGGCCAAGAGCCGCCATGAATGCGGGACAGGGGGGCAGCGTGCCTCGACGATCGCGGCCAACAGCGATCCCGACATTCCTGCACAGAGTTACAACTTCACGTGGGAGATGCTCAAGCAAAGCTACCCCAGTTTCTCGACCGAGTTTCGTGAGTACCTCATGACCTTCGTCGGAACGGTGATCTTCTACCAGGATGGCGATGCCAGTGGCAAACGCGGGTTCCAGTTCGTGGGGCAGGGCGACCGCGCCCTTCTGACCGCGCTTCTGGACGGTACCAGCTCGGTCACGATGCTGAATTGCGATACCAACGACAAGTGCCTCAACCCGACCACGCAGGCCATGTCGATTTCGGCGTCACAGGCGTTGAAACCCAGGGTCCGGGCGATGATCGAGAGCATGAACGCGAAGGTTCGCAGCAATGCCGCGCTCACCAGTGACGAAATCGGCTTGCTCGGGGCGACCACCATTCCACTCTACAAGATCATGACGGTCAACGCTGCCGCAACCCTCGGGGGCATGACCAGCAACGACATGAATGACCTCGCCGAAATCGTGGCGATGGATCTGCTCGATGCGCTTGCGCAGCAATATTATGGCTATGCCTCGCGCGGGGTAGGGACCTTCCAGAATGCCAATGAGGAAGCTCTTTCGCAGTGGCGCGATCAGATCAATTCGGTCCGACAGGTGCTCGACACATACTCGCAAGGCATGAAGCTGCGCCTCGACCGGACCCAGCATGTCGTTCAGCGCGCGGTGTTCCTCGAGGGCACGCTCAGGAACAATCTGTCGCCGCAGATGTCGGCCGCGCTGTCATTCAGCACGTCGCTTTCGCGCCAGGGCATCCAGTAGGGACCGCGTGCCATGATGGAGATATTCACGATCGGCGGGGGCGAATACATCGTCAATGTCTTCAACGCGGTATCCGCTTGGACAGGGGGAGGGGGCTTTCGCTCGCTGCTGCGCGTCGTGATGGTCATGGGCTTGATTTACACGCTGCTAGTGGTGGCGTTCAGCCTCAACTGGCGTGCCTGGTTCAACTGGTTTCTGGGGGCCACGCTCATGTACGGTGCCCTCATCGTACCCACGATGACGGTGAGGGTTACCGACCGCCTCAATCCATCCCTGGCACCCGCTACGGTCGCAAACGTCCCTCTGGGACTGGCAATGATAGCCTCGGTCAGTTCGACTGCTGGTGATTGGCTCACGCGCACGGCTGAGACGGTTTTCGTGATGCCAGGTTCGCTCCAAATGTCGAGCAACGGCATGATCTACGGCGCGCGCCTGTGGGACCGCACCCAGGACTTCCGGATCCGCGATCCCCGCATCAGCGCCAATCTTGAAGAGTACATGAAGCAGTGCCTCTTCTACGACATTCTGCTCGGCTTCAAATCTTTCGATACGATCGCGAACTCCAACGATATCCTGACGGAGATGGGGCCGGGATCGCCCGCGCGAGGGATGAAGTTCGTGCCCGAAAGCGGCCCTCCTACCATCGTCACGTGTCAGGCCGGTTATACGGCGATCGCCACCGGCGTTACGACCTATTCCGACACGGCACTGGAGGAAGAAGGTCGCAAGATTTTCCCGGGGTTAACCCCAGCGCTCGCGCGCTCGAAGCTGATTGCGGACCTTCCGATTGTCGCCAACCATTTCCATGGCAGTTCGCAGTCCGCGCAGCAGATTTTCCAACAGCGCTCGCTCGTCAACGCTTTCCTTCAGGCGCGCGCCAACCTTGGTGCGGCCGATGGTGACACCTTCGCGGTCCTGCGTGCCGAGGAGCAGGCGCGCAATACCTATACGTCGATAGCGGAGCAGGCCATGACATGGGTCCCGCTCCTCAACATCGTGCTGACGGTCGTCTTCTATGCGATGTTCCCGGTGATCTTCCCGCTCTTTCTCATCCCGCGCAGTGGGACGCCTGCGCTGAAGGGATACTTTACCGGCTTCTTCTACCTTGCCGCCTGGGGACCGCTCTACGTGGTCCTGCACATGTTCATCATGGACCGGACGGCTGATGCGATGAACGCGACCTCGCCGGGCGGGGTGACGATGGCCGGGATGGCAGGAATCGATGCCGTCAACACGGATACGGCAACGATTGCTGGCTTCCTGATGATGTCGATTCCGTTTCTGGCTGCAGGCATGGCCAAAGGCGCGATGGCGGTGTCGTCTCAGGCAACTTCGATGTTGGCACCTGCCCAGTCTGCGGCCGAGGCCGCAGCGGTGGAGCGCACGACCGGAAACTACGCTTACGGCAACGAGAGCTACATGAACCTCTCGAGCTCCAACCGGCAGTCTGACCAGTGGAATACGGCGCCGTCGTTCTCCGGGGGCGCGCCGATCATGTCGAGCGTAGGTGCGAATGCCGCGATAACCCGAACAACATCAGATGGGTCGACGATTTACGATACCTCACCTGCGATGAGCCGCCTCGCGTTTGCATCTTCTGTCAGCCAATTCGCGAATGCTGAGCGTCAGCAGACGCTGTCCGAGCTGGAGACTGCGCGCAATACGCTGAGCGAAGAGCGCTCCCGCGCGCTATCGTTGGCTGATCGAACTTCGAGCCGGCAAACAACCGGCACCCGCAATTCCAGCGGCTCCGAGAGTTCTGCAGGGTTCCGGTCGGGCGAGAACCTTCAGCGGTTTGACAACCAGTCGCTTGATGCACGCGACACGGTCTCGGAGAGCGATCGTGTGAGTTCCTCGCAGGGAGCCCAGCAAAGCAATACGGATCGTCTCGAAACAACCAAGGGTGGCTCGCTGAGCGTTGGTGGTTCAGCGGGCCGCGGCGGTAATCGCGCTGCAAATGGCGAGGGCGGAAGCGGGGCGAATGGTGCCATTGGCGGCAACGTTCAAGCGGGAATTAGTGGCGGCCGTTCGCGGCTAGATTCGGTCACCCGAGGAACTGAAGCCAACCAGAGCCAAGGCTTCGACTCATCGACATCTGAAAATCGTTCAAATGGATCCAACGCAACGCAGGACAGCGGCAGCTATTCGCAGAGCGGCAGCTTCAGCCGGAGCGAAGGGTACTCGGAAAAGGCCTTTTCCCGTGAACAGGCTCTTGAGGACGTTCGGCGGATTGATAAGCGCATTGCGGCGATCGACGAGGTCTCGAAATCCCTCAGCAGCAACACCTCAAGTAGGGATGGCTATGGGTCCAATCTCTCCTTTGACCTCAGCCAGATTATCGCAAGCCGGTACCAGGAAAAGGCTGGTGAACTGGGTCTGACGGCACCGAGTCTGGCCCGTACTGATCTTAGCCCCCAGGAGCAGGCGACTGCTGAAGTGGTCGCTCGGGCGATAATCTCCGACTATTACGATCAGCGGGTGGCGCCGTTCAGCGATCTGATACCAGAATCTGGTTCGCTTGTGGGCAATGTCTCAGGTCCGGGCTCATTTACCGAAGCAGACTTACGCGGACAGGGTCCCCGTCGTTCAGCCGGGTCACCGCGCAATCTTGTCGAGGGGGCGTCAGACAGCGCGATCGGCAATCGAATTGAGGAAGGCGGTCAGTCTCTCGGACAGCGTTATGAGACCAATGTCACGCGATCCGGCCAGCGCCGTCAGGATTTTCAGCAGGATCGCAAAGGCGAGGACGGTGCCGACGATCGCTTCAATGAGCGCTTCTATGATCGTGATCAGCGGTGACCTTTTAAACCCAACCGCTATTCCGGAAAGGCTACCAGCTAAGGACGGCCACGATGAGGAAGGCAATCGAAAGAGCCAGTGCAATCAGCGAACCACCCTTCGAAGGCTTCCCTCCGTAGGTGAGATACTCTTCCGGGCTCTTAGGGTTGCCGAAACGGCCAGGGAGATCAGTTGGGGATGCGCCGCGTGAGATATCGCCAGTGACGACAGCATAAGTGATCGGATCCATGTTCGATCTGTTGTTGAAATCGTCCATCGGGGTTCTCCTAGCCTTTCCGTAGCGTTTTTACGCCAAAAAGACAATCATAGGATCAACGCTGCGAGGGGTTAGGAGTCGATTGCCGATTCGATTTGTATCAGCGATTGCGTGGGGTGCCAGAATCATACCAGAAGGGGAGCGGTTGCGCTGAATTCAAGCGAGCCGTTGAGAGCATGTTATCGAAGACTGACGCGACCTATCTCGATCTTCGAGAGCGCATTCTATTTGGCGAGCTCAAGGCTGGAGCACCGTACTCTGCCCAGGACATGGCTGCCTACTACGGGCTTCATATCAATATGGCGCGCAGGCTGCTGGTCGCCTTGAAGGTCGGCGGCTATCTTACCCGCTCGGGCACGTCCTATGTCATCTCAACATTCTCGCAGAGCCAAGTTGAGGAATGGCGCCTTTCGTTGGGCGCAATCGTCGAGATCGGAGCAGTACGGTTGGCGCAGTCCGGGGGTGGAACTCTTGGCCCGCTTGCGGCATTCATCGACGAACGCATTCGAAACGTCCCTGTGAAACACGAGGATTTTTTTCTTGGTGCCATGGGGCTGACGCATATCGTCCTGGGTGGCAAGGAAAGCACCCTTGCCAACCTTGTCTCGCAATTCATCCCCCAGGCGTTTTTCCGCCTCCTTTGGATGGCAGATTCTTATGCTGTCCGCACAGGATTTCTAGTGGAGGCGAGCGACCAGTTTCTTGGATCTGCCAGGTCAGGCGACCTTGCGGGCGTTCGCGCAGCTAGCCGGATCTTCTTCGATGGCATCGCCCCTTCGCTCCAGACGCTCATCGAAAAGATGGGCGAGGGCATCTATCCGGTCAACGACCGCCAGGATGGGTTTCAGACGATCGAGGACAACATAGCCGGGTATCCAACCTATGCGGGCAGCTCCCGCACATTCACGCCGATTATAGAGCCTTTGGAAGAGGTCGGTCAGGTAGCCCTGCCGCTTTGCTGAGTGAGGCCTCCTACGCGATCACGGGCTCTCTCGGGTGGAGCCGCATGGCGACAGCTTCGGCTGCACAGTCCCGCGGTTCGGGCGTCCCGATGAGGTCCACAATGACATTAGCTGAACGTTTCATGCCCTCGAGGTCGGCAGCCTCAAGTCGAGCCGCAACTGCATAGGCGACCGCCAAACTGGCGTGTTTGACGTAATCTTCCATGAGGCGAAGCTCGCCGGTGGCGCTGACGATCGCCAGCATCATCCTGTTATGAGCAAGGCTCGTCCCAATCGTGTCCCCGCCATCCGCTTCTTCGAGGAAGTTCTCAGCCAAGGCGCGGATAACAGGTAGTGCCGGCGCGCAGTCCATGGACGACAGCCTGATGATTGCCGCGGCTTCGATTGCCGCTAGTTCGGCTATCTTATCATCGAGTTGCTTGCCGCTGGGCTGGTACCATTTGAAACGGGCCCAGTCCGTCTTAATGAAACCGGTGCTCCGCAGTTCCGCAAATGCGGCGGCACCCCAGTCTGCGTCCATTCCCACGATCGCGGCAAGCGAAGCTGGGTCAGTGCCCTCATATCCGAACTTGGAACTGATGCTGCAGCGCCGAATTTGCTCCATGCACGCGTCAGGGCTGATCGCCATCCGCTTGGCAGCTTCCTGGTAGAGCTCAATCCGTTTCGCCATGCGGCAATAGTAGCATGACGGCAATTCTCATCAATCGGCCTTTGGCCAATCGCCTCCGTGTACCTCACGCTCGTATTTCGAAATACGCTTCCATGCGATGGCGATTTCGTCAAATCCATCGTTCGAGAACAAGCGTTCGCACAGGCGGTCGATTTCGTGCGGGTCGTTAGGCAAGCTCTCGTCCTCACGGTACTTTGCGACCGCGTCCATTACTTTCAGAGCGTCGTCGTAGTTTGCCATTCGGTGCTCGTTTCGACCCTGTGATCGGTCGCATTGCTGTGGACCGTATGTCAAGACTGTATCACTAACTATCAAGGGTTTGCCGGTTGTTCGATTGGGCGCATTGCCGGTTGCATTGGCGTCGAGGCAAGCCTGTCGCGTGAAAGCGTTAGACTGCGCTGCGTTGGGTCGCGCTCAGCATCAAAACCCTTGAGTCGGTATGGCGCTCCTCTGCGAGGCGGACCGCCGCAAATCTTATGACCATACATTCCCCAAGTGGCATGCCGTCTGACGTGAGCTTCGCCTGAATCCGACCGCAGGACAATCATTTTCCGTCCCGAGCGGCGTCGTCGGGCGCGCAAGGCGCTGAGACAGGGCAGATCGG